>Ga0065711_1027499_pt1 | contig 48779 bp, 22 predicted proteins | sample Hoacrofraction12_FD_59098 | JGI IMG/M metagenome (GOLD analysis project Ga0065711, IMG submission 59098) | Hoatzin crop microbial communities from Cojedes, Venezuela - Epithelial fraction 12 v2 (version 2) | ecosystem: Host-associated > Birds > Digestive system > Esophagus > Crop | place... | reverse complement strand
TGGCGCCGCAGCCCCCGCCGTGCGGCCGCCCGGTGCCTGACAGGCGGCCGTGCCGTGCCAGCCGCCGCCGGGGTCACGGCTCCGGCCTGGCCAGCCCTCGGGCGATCGCCTGAGGAGGCCGCGTTACGAACTCCACACCAGTTCACGCGTTGGCGGGTTTCTTTCGGCGTGCGTGGCCGTGACGGCAGGCACGGCCGTGGTACCGAGCAGGGGAGATGGCGGTCTGACTTCCAAAGCCCAGGTCGAGCGCCGTGGCCGCTGGTGCCTTTCCTCCAGGAGGGAGGCGAAGGTCGGCAACACAAATACCCCACCTTCGGGTGACGGTCAGGGTGCTGGCAGGGGGGGTGCAGGCGCAGGGCCGTCCCCTGCGGGGTTTCGGTGCGTGCCTCGGGGCTGCCGCCCTCGCAGACGGCTCACACAGGGGCCGAGGCCGCCAGCGCCGGGGCCTCGTCGGGGGCAGGGGGTTAGGCCTGCAAAAAGAAAAGGGCAAAGATTTTTCCCCACAGAGGCAAATTTGCAGGTGGCTGTGGGCTTGGAGATGCAGTTGGAGGAGCTTGGTGCCGTGAATATGGGTGGGTTACCCGGCCGTCGTCTTGGGACTCTCCCGAGGAGTGACAAGGTGGCATGAGGCCATTTCAGCTGGAACGCGCTGGCTGGACTGAAGCAGATCAAGAAGGATCCAGCGTTATGTGCGTATAGTACACACACATATATATGCAGTGCAGTTCAAGGACGTTACTGAGATTTAAATGCAGGGGAAAAAAAAGACTGTGCTCTTTTTTTACAGGACTTTGCCTTCGTACGGTGCTGTGCCTCCAAACACAGGCAAGGTGAGGCCTAGCAAAATCTTTCGCTGGAAGCAAAAACCAAGCAGCACTCAGAACAAACCTCTGCACTTCCCTGCTGAGTTTGCTTTGCTTAGCTGGATTAGGTAAAAAATCAGTGAAGCTTGCTGTTGGGTCTCTGCTTCTCCAAAATCTCATTGCTACCTCTGCGGAGAGGGGGAAGGAGTGGAGGGGAGATGGGCTGTCTGATGCTTCACATGGCAGGGATGGAGCGTGGGCAAGGGGGGTGCGGTGGGAAGGGGGCTGTGCCTTTATTAGCAGGTTTTTGCAGTGCCCCGGTGACTGTTAGGAAGCAGGGAGCAGTGATGGCCTGGATGCGAGCCGAGGAGGGACGGCACCGGGTTTCCTGCTGCTGAGTCACTGCCCAGCCATGCCTGGCACTGGGAGCTGGGCGCTCGGGCAGGATGTGTATAAATAAACTCACCGATGACTCCACGGATGTGCGCTCCTCTGCTAATGGCGTGGTTGAAGCTGTTGTCCTAAAGACCCTATGCCAGCAAAATCAGAGAATGGAGATTTGGATATAATCGGGAGAGACAAAGAAATATGGGGAAATGTGGTGGGAAGAGGCCAGCATTAGCTGAAATTGGCCATAAGCAATTTATTGACATTTCCAGAAAGAGCCTGGCTGATAATAACATTCTTTTCTTCCCTGCCCTTCCCTGAGGACAAAAATATCTCATTCAGCTGTGTAGCTCTCCAAACTGAAGCCAAACCTGGAGGAGCTGTAGTAGTTGCAGATACGTTCTTATTTGGCAAGGGTGGAGCCATGTCCAGAGCTGGGTTATGTCTGACAAAGCAGAACAAAGCATCACCACAACAAAAAACTCTGGCCTGTCTTAGGTAAAGAGCTGTTTGTTTTTGACTGCTGGGCTCCCGGTGAGGGAAAAAACACAAGGGAAACTTATTAGTCCTTTATGAGAGCCCGTAAGAGCTTTTTTTCAGTCCTGAAAGTTATTTTCATTAACAGACTACTTGCACATGTTGGAACTTGCCTAACAGTAATTTGTTGATTAGTTATTATTGTTACGCTTCGCAGGAAAAGGAACATGTAGAGACCTGTACCTTTAAAGGTCTGACAAAAGGCAGCTGGATCTAGTGATGTGGTGTAGAATTGTGCTAAACAAAACGATCAACGAGAATATAAACAGTGAATGAAGCAGGCTTTCACACGGAGCCTTGTCTCTGGAGTATCGCCATGCAGCCGTCTTTTCAGCCCCCCCGCCCTGAGCTTCTGTTTCAGTCGGGCGAAAACAGGGAAGAAAATATCGGTATTTTCTTTCAGGACATCATCAAAGAATTTCACTACATTGTCAAAGGAGGGCAGTCTCAAGTAAAGCAAAAGACTTAAAAACCCAAAACCCTATAAACCTGAGTGTTTATGAAAAACCCTGACAAAGATGCTCCATCCGATGCTGAAGAGTCCCTCTCAGTACAAGCCACAGTTGGATTTTCCATAGCCACAGGAGTGAATGGGCTCTCCCCGCTCTGAGTGCTTGTACAGAAGACGGTGAAACAACAATGCAAAATCGTAACGGTTAAAGCGCGACACATAGCAGACAACAGAGATGAGCTGATATTCTACTGAAAGGAACAGTAAATAATAAACAAGACTATTAAGAAACATGAAAAACATAGGCTATTCTGTAGCTAACAGATAACAATGACAGTACCCCGAGGATAAAGGTAGGGGAAAGCAACTACAATGAGCCTTTTCATAGCAGTGTATCTTTTTGTAGACTAAGAGGCAACAAAATACAGTAAAAACCCCTCAGAAGACAAGTTGTCTGTATGTGTTATTAATGCAGGAGGAAGAATTGAAAGTGTCTTTGGCCCCAGAGAGCGAGATGTGTGCATCACCCGTCTGCCAAGAATAAGGGCAAGAAAGGCAAAGTGCTGAATAGTGCGAGGAATAAAGGATGAACAAAAAACCTAGACATAAATCTGTTAGTAAGATGAAGTATGAGGCAGTAGTGGCAACTTGCTAAAATTAAACTAGTGAATCTGAACATTAAATGTATCTCTGGTGCACCTTACTTGATTCACTGAGAATACACTTGGGATGCAGTTGACAAACGGTGTTTATGAGTTGCTGATAGACTGAATTTGAAGAGAGAGAGGGAAATAAAACAAATGATTGTCAGCACTGAGCTTTTTCTCATGGTAGTTTCTGCAGGACACTGTGACTTTGTATATGCATCCCTCTCGTGGAGATTACTCAAGTCACTGAATGCTTCAGAGCAAGAGGCAGCTCAGATGTCCATTCCTCCAGCCTCAGCACCTCTGTGCCTGCCCCAGGGAGCAGGTGCTAGAGCTGTGTCAGATTTGTGGTGCGTGCTGCACTGTGCCAGCCTGTTTACAGTACAGTGACCTCTAGGACCTGAAGACCTCAAATAATCTGACCATTCCCAAATCAACATCGTACTTTAGGCAAGATTTATTTAGTCAGTTAATGCATTTATTGACATCTATGAATTTGTTTTAAAATAAATGTTTTATTTAGACTAAAGGACAACCCTAATTAAAAAAAAAATTGTAGGGCATGGATAAGAAAGCAAGAGAGGCAGCGGAAAAGCCCAAATGCAAGGTGTTAAACTCTGTGACAGGAATTCAGATCTTACCTTAATGTAAATAGTCAAAGCCTGCTGTAGGTGTTGTATTGCTCTGTGAGCTGCCTTACTTCTTCTGTTGTTTCTGCTAAAGATGACTTTCAGACAAGACACTAAACAAAACTAGTTGTTACTGAGGATGACCATGTCCTTACAACCATACCAGCTGCCTGTTTGCAGAGGCAATCAGCATGGAACCTGTTTTTTCTATGCAAGAGCACCTTGGAGCTGGTTGGATAAAGGTTGGTTTTTAAAAAATACCCCAGACCTGAGTGGTGCTTTTGTGTAGGACGGTGAGGTTGAGCAGTCTGAATGCAGAAGAGCTGCCATGAAACTGTGCCCTCGCTCTCCGTATCTCCTACCTAGTCAGGCGAAGTTTTCCATCCCGGCTTCCGCAGCAAGACAGACCTAGAAAGCAGGTACTTGTAGGCAAGTCTCCAGCTGTCTAAACACACTGCCCCTCTGGAGTCTCACCTGTAACTGTCAATTTGTTGGTGCAAATAGACCACTTTTTTTTCTTCTTCTTCTTCTTCTTCTTGTTCTTGTTCTTGTTCTTGTTCTTGTTCTTCTTGTTCTTGTTCTTGTTCTTGTTCTTGTTCTTCTTCTTCTTCTTCTTCTTCTTCCTCCTCTTCTTCTTCCAGAAGCCTCAGGCTTTCGTAAGTGTTTTGTGGAGTGGGACTCCAGCTCAGCCTGGCCGGGATGCAACAGGTTTCTCTCTATGTCTGCAGCAGCACTGAGAGCAGTTCCATAGCTGGGTGCTCTTTCTGGATCACTGAGTTCCTCACACCACCCCCAAGTGCCTGTCTCTGCCCAGTACTCACGTTCAGGCACTCCCAAGAGGTTTTTGGAGCTTTCATACCTCTGACCTGATCACTTCTAGAATTTTCCTCAGTCCTCTGGGCATCCACGACTGTTTGGGTGGGCCAAACATGAGAAGCTGTTTCATCTGTAGCTGTTTTATCTTCCTGTATATATGTGATCTGTGATATTTGCAAGTATTTGAAACACCATGGAGCCTACAGGGTGCCTTAGATGCATTGCAACACCTTGAAATCAGTGGAAAGAGAAGAGTTAAGGCCAGCTGAGAATCTAGGCCACAATGTAACTATGATCTGTTTTTCTACATTCATTCAGTTGCTCAGAACTTCTGTGGTGAAAGAGAAGCACTGGGTAAAATGGGTGAAAAAATAAATCTGCAGAGCACATGTATCACTTGCATAAATTCTGTTAGAAACTTACTTTGTCCTCAAGAGAGTCGCTTCTGAGCTCTCTCTGAATCTTCGTACATTTGTCCTCACAAAATGCCCCGAAGTGCTCTGCTGTTGTTCTCGTTCTACGTGGTGTTCAGGAACGGAGAGATGAAGTGAACGGCTTGATGACAACCACATCTTGTAAGTTCCAGTCTAGTGTGTGGACTTGGAGATCATTCTCTATGCCAGGTATTAATTATTCTAGTAAAGGGACCATGGGATACAATTTCAGACTTCTTGAAGCTCAGTTGTGGAGAAGGAGATTCAATAAATTTCTCCTGTCTCATTCCTCATTGATGGTGTGCCATGGGCCTTCTCCAGCTCTCAGGCTACGTCTCATTTCTTCTGTAATTCATTCTCCCGCATCAAGCAACTGAGACAATGGGCTAATACACTGATAAAGGAGAATCCTGAGAGAAACTGGGATTTGGTTCTGCAGACTGTAACTATTCATGTAATTGGCTCTCATCTCTATAGTCATACTTTGTCCAGAAGCCAGATCAAACTGAACTCACTGGGGAACAGGCATCAAAAATGAATAAACGTGTCTCAGGGACAAAGTCTCAGGCATTGTTTGAAGACAACAAAAATATAACGAAATACTTTTTTTAAGGTGTTTTTATGATTTTTAAGAATGGTGGGCAAGAGAAAGTGTGATGCCAAACACTAAATTTTTGAATGATGTTGTGATACTCCCATTTCCATGGTGCAGTGAAGTGTGAGTGGATGTATTCATTACACTGTCTCAGATCAGTAAGGCACCCGGTGAATCTTCCTGCAAGTCTTTTGTATAAGTAGCCCATGTCAATATTCTTGAAATTTTTCTCTTCTAGAGAAGAGGATTCACACTCCTTCAGGTGTGTGCAAATCTTTTTATTTTTTGCTGCTCTCTACATTGCCAGGGGTCTAATGCTGGTTGCCTTGGCAACTGGGGGACAAATGGTGATAATTTCTGGGAAAGCTCTGTGAAATGCTCTTTCTCTGGGAAGTTTCCATTAGAGGAGAATAGTTCCACAAAGTCGATCTTCTTGGAAGTGAGCTAGCTGGAGCTCGTGAGTGAAGTCTTCCGTGGGAGAAGGTGGAAGTTCCCACCGGTGGATTTTGCCTCTGAGCAAGGCCACCAGTGCAATCTGCAGCGCAGAGCCTGTCCCCTGGCGAGGGGGGGGATCTGCCTTTCCCTGCACAAACACCAGGCAGAGTGTGGGCTGCCCAGGGCTGGGCTCCCAGGCTGGCATTTCAGTAGGTTATGGAGCCCTTTGAGCTGAGCAGGTGCCGAGTAAGAGGAAGGAAACTGGGTCTCAGGAGACATGGGGGACTCAAGCACCTCAGATGAGACTGAATAAATTGAAAAGTGATCTCTGCAAGTTCAGGAGGCTCTGCATGTACCGTGGGCGGTCTTCTGAGGGAATCTGTAGAGTCACAACAAAGGAATCTGATGGGGATAACATGATGTTACCTTATGACAGTTACCTACTAATTAAACAGCACCTTGCCTCCTTACCCCTTCTCGTGTAACATTTATTGATTTTTAAACAGACCTTTGTAAGAGTCATTTATGAGACTGGAAGGAAGAATTATCTAGAGCACAACTGATTGTATATCGGTGGATTTTAACAGGAGAGAAGATGGTAAATTTTGACTAGGTACAGCGCTGTGTGCAGATGTAAATTGCCAGCCAGCCAATACTTCAGAGCCATTAAGTGCCAAAATTTATTGATTAGTATGTGCTTTCTCCTGCTAATGGCACCAGTTTGTAAACAGCCAGGGTATGATTCTGACATTTGTTGTCCTTTCAGTGACTTGAAGGGGACTCAGCTAATTTGGCCTTGACTTGCACAAAAATCCTTCCTAGCGTCACTAGTGCTCTATAGACCGGAGTTACATATACAGTGACTAGAAGTGAAGATCAAGGCTGGTACCAAGCACTACACTGAAAAAGCAAACAGCAGCTGTATGTAATAAGCTATGCATGTTTGTGTGTAGTTAGAGGGTTTGGTCAATAAGAAGAAAGAATGAGGAATAAAGGCTGACAAAGCTTCTTTCTTCCCTGTCCACTCCCAAACCCACACAACCTTCAGTCATTTTACACTGCGTTTTGTGCTTTGAAAGAAGTCTTTTAGCTATCAGCTAGCATCTTACCCTGCAAAATCCTCAAAGAAGACAGACTTCATGTTTCTATTCCCTGGGAAAGGACCATTGATCCCTTATCACTAATGACTAACAGCAGAGCAAAGACACTAAAATAGCCCTCACCCTCAAAAAAATACGTGGGCTGAGATCAGAAGCAATCTTTCTGGGTCCTGACAGCAATCGGTTTTGTCTTGGGGTCAGCCACATCTCTTTGCTGGGCAGAGGATGGGCTTGCAGAAGCATGTGCTGAGAGCAAAAAGGCCCAAAGGAAGTTTTGGCTCAGCTCTCAAGCGTATCTGTGCCAAGAGCTTCATCTGGAGGGCAGGAGCCAGAGAAACCAACTGGGCAGAGCTGGCTCTGTGGAGTGGGAGCAGGGGTTGGATGGGCAGGAGGTTGCTGAAGTGGAGAGAGGTTGAGAAGTTCCTCATGAGTGCGCTGATGGGACTCACCTGGGGTGCTGCGTACAGAAGAAAGGGATTTCTTCAGGCCATGCCCTGGCTACTTATGTCAGGTTGTGAAGCTGAACAAGCCCAAAGGTTTTTAGTCTGGAGAAAGGGCAAAACCTGCGTTAGAAAGAGAGGACACATAAAACACACTTGCTAAAAACAGCCAGCAACAGCCGCAAGGTGCTAGACTGTGTGAGAAGCTGGTATAACAACTAAATACATGGGAAATGGGTTGTAGCTCCTATTCTGGCACTTTTAAAATTCTAAAATTTTATCACATACAAAGGTGAAAGAGATCTCATGTTATCACTCACTTAGTGCTGCCATCTCCTCAAACAGCCATTTTTTTCAGAGGAAAGGGCTTCATTCTCTCTTTACAGAAGTTCGAGTAAAACCAGAAGAAAAATATTTGTTCTCGCTTGTCATCACTCAAGACTTGTACAAGACTGAATATTTACTGACCTCCTCACTCTCACAAATTTATAAACATAAAGCTTTTCATACTGAAAGCAAACAGACTTTCTGGAAAGAACAGAGAAGAAAAGATTGCTTTTACCTTTGTGATGAACATGGTCACTCCTTCCCAGAAAGTTTGTTCCTTTAAAATATGTGGGAATGGTGAGGCTACAGAGAGAGGTCAGAGACAGCTGAACAGCAGAAGGGTGAGACAGAGATCCAGAAATCCCATTTTGTCACCATCTGCAGTTTCACAGGCACATCCCATCACGTACCTAATGATTCTAATGGAGAGCAAATCATAGCTTTTTTTGAAATTATATGACCCTGCCATAAATTTTGTAGAACGACAACAGGAAGAAAAGGAGGAGGGATAAGAGTGCAGTTACATGAGCAGATGTTATCCTTAGAGCTTACCAACTAATGGCTGACACCAACTCACAAAATAGCCAAGTCTCCACAGGTGTTTGGAACTCAGCTGCATCTGCCACAAAATACATGGGAAGAACCTTGTGCGATTTTTGAATGCACAAGGACGTCTCCTTGGGGAAACAATGGCCTTAAAGATAAAGCTTTGAGGGAGTGAGAAAAATCCATTAGTCATAAAGAAATCTTGGTGAGCCACCCAGTCACTCAGGAATTTAAGATCATTCTTGTTCCCAGCAAGAACGCATATGAATTTCAAAAACGTGTAAGAAGAATGAAGTGATGCAAGAACTGGATGTGAAGGAGGGAGTAAACAAAGGGAATTAATATTTGGATTTTTAAAGTAAATTAAATCCCCCATTAAACTAGAAATCTGACACCTGAATAGTATGACAAATCAATGCGTCAGCCTTTCAAAGGCAGTTCTCTGTCTTCTTTTGGTTAGTCCCGAAGAAATATGCAAACTAGACCGTGCAAACGACTTCCCAAAATGAAGTGCAATCTGGCCACAGGATGCTTGTCACGTCATAACTGCAGGGCAATACAGATCATAAGCCACGATGCTGTGCCGGCTCACATGTACACATTTTGTTCAGCTCTTCATTTGTCTCTGTTCAGGCAACTTGAATTGCTCGGCGTGTGTATTTGGGACTTTTGGAAGAGGCTGATTCCTTGTTGGAAGATAAATGATGGACGTACAGTTTGAGGACATTCATTCTCAGCTCACCTTAATCAGAACTGGCCAAACCCAGGAAAACGTGCTTCAGAGAAACATGTCAATATTTTAACATTTGGTTGTGTTCCAGTTTGAAATTAAATCCAATTTGTCAAAATTTCTAGAAGAAATTCTCACCAAATACCAACAACATGGTATTTTTGCAGTGGCATATGCCTCCTCAAGAAGTAGGCATGCAAAGCCATTTGCCAAAGAAATGTGGAGATGGTGGTGCTCCAAGCTTGGCGTAGTCTGAGAATGAGATCTTCCATGGATCCAGAAGTTCATCTCAGCTTGCACTGAGGCTCTGGAGGGTTTTGGGGCTCTCAGATTGCTGTTTCCAGGACAGAAAATCTGGAAGTGCTGGTGGAGCAGTCCTGTGCTGGGGTACCACGCGCTGCAGAGAGCTGGGCTTTACTGTGCTGCTACCGGCTCACGAGGCAACTTCTCAATAGAAACTTGATTTCGATTCAGCTAAAGTCATAACGGAGGACAACTCCACAATGTGTTACAAGTTTTATGAATGAGGATTTTTAAATTAAATGTTGTCCAGCAATTACTAGCCAGTAATTGTTGAACTTGCTCTCTCTGTATGCTTACACAGAGAGACCCCCTTCACTCTGAACAGAGACAGCAAATGGACATGTTGGTTCTTCCTTCAGAGTTGAGCCAAAATTCACATCTCTTAGTACTTCCCTACAGTCGTGGCACTAAATTAGTTTCCTCATCCCATGCTGATCCCATCTGCTCTGTATAAAAGATCTCCAGGTCTGAAAAGCACCTCTCCATGTAGACACATGGCTTCCTTGCCCTGAGCCTGACTGTCAGTAGGCAGCCCTGAGCGCTGCGTTGTGTGGCATTTTGACGCAGAGTGGGTGCATAGTGGAGAGCAGGCTCTTGCACACTTACCAAGACAAATAAAACAAAAATAAAGAGAAGGGGATTGAGGTAAAGTTGTTGCAGGGCCAAGTAGCTCCACAAGTTCAGATGATGGTCAGTATTTTTTTTTTGGCGATGATTTAAACTGAATTCTGCAGTCAGAAGACTGCAGGAGACAAGTCAGAAGACAGTTGGAAGAGCTCAACAGTGCTCTTTCCCCTGTTGAGATCGTTTGTCAAACTACCACTGGCTTGGTAGGGCAGAGTTAGATGAATGTAGTGTACTTTTGAAAATACTTCTATTGCTCTTTCTAGAATGTCCAAGACATTTACGGAATATACAGCTTTTGACTCGGTAAATATGTTTTGCTAAATGCTGTTGTGTTAATTCAGGAATGGGCATACTTTTTCTGGAATTGATTTTTTAACCTGACTTGGTAAGAAAATGTAACTTAGGAGGTCATAATTGTGTATGTGCTGTAATATTTGAATCCATATATAATTTAAGTCCAAGCTCACGTCAGGTAGCCTTAAGTTCTGTATTTTTTTCTTTAGGATGGAGAGGTTTGCAGGGGTAAAAGGTCTATCAGTGTCCACAGTCAAGAACAGATCAATGTGAAATCAAACCTCAGCTGGGGAGAAAGAGAAAGGGAAGGAGGAAGGAAGAATGAGGGAGAAAATTATGATTTGGATAATGCTGCAGTTCAACCTTGTGCTTCATTAGACATTAATGAATCCAATCCTTGGTCATGCTTAAATGGCCTTGGATTTTTGAGAAAGACATGAGGGAAAAAGTGGGATTTCTATGAATGTGTTTTATGTTACTTTAAATAACAGATAAAATGAAGTGGTTGTAATGAGGCTTTCTGGTCATACTTTAAATATACTACGATATGTAGTATGGCAATCCTTTTAAACTACATTTACATTTATTTTTTTATACTACGTAAGCATGAATTTCATACATTTATGGAAAATCGTATTGAGTGGAATCAAAGCTGGCAGATTATCTGCCCCATTTACCAACATCGTGAATGTTGATGTATGTCAGTTATACACAATGCATAGTAAAGAGAAAAGATCATGCAGCAACTGTTACTCTGTCCATTAGACACTGGAGTAATGAGATTTCAAAAGCTTTTTGAAGGCTTGGTGTTAGCCTGGAAGATCTCCTATCTGCTCTTTGTCTGCTGGAGATAGCACGTTTCTTTTAATTTACAAAATGATTTAATGCACTGGGGCTTTGAAAGAGATGGACTAGACATCAGTAATGCCAGAGAGAGCTGCAAGCTGCAGATAGCAAGGACCATTGAAAGCATTTCCGTTACACAACTTGCCAGGCATTTCTTTTTCTTATTAGTCAAATATACCATGACAAGCAATTTTATAAATTGCAACTTTAAACAGCCACATGTTGAAAAGCATTTTTTCCAAATGCAAGAACAAGAGCATATTGTTATGATTTTATTTCACTTGCCAGTGGTGTAAGCACCAGATAGTGAGGATAATGTGGCGCTTCTACATCTGTTTCCAGTAGATCACCACAACATGCAGAAGAACTTAACTGTCTCTACTTTGACAGATGAGCTCTGGGACCTTTCTGCAGTGTCTTAGGAGATCAGGGCCCACAGCCCTGCCCCGCCTTCCCCTCCATGGCTGGCAGATGTTCGGAAGCAAAATGCTGCAGAGTGATACCTGGCTAGTGAGCCCAAATGGAAGCTCCAAGATCCCAAGTGTTAAGACAGTGGTGTGTTAATGCACCAGTAGTGCTCCTGCTCTAAGGTGTTGTGAAGAAGCAGCCTTGCTCATAAGGGTCATAAGATGGGAAGATCTCATATAGTTTCAGTGCTTGATTGATCCAGCAATAAATGGCTGTCACTTGGAGCTTTATGTTAGGCTCCAAATTTGGATAGAGTGCTGTCGTTTTTTCCAGGGGAGCTGGTATAAGACTTCAGGGTGGAACAGGATCATAGGTCCACACCAAGTTACCCTTTTCTCTCGTTTCTCTCAGAGTGATGGTTCTGGCGTTTCCTGTCCTCATTTCTACCCTTTTTATCACGGTTGCTTACAAAGCTGTTCAACCTCACTGTTTCTCTGATGAATTCTGGGGAACCTCAAAGTACATAGCAAAAAAACCCACCCCAAACCAGGAAGCTTCTTATTTAGAAAGAAAAGTTAGGGGTCTTAGCAAGCTTTATGGACAGTAAATTCTGTAGACAAAGTTATCACAATGCATATGGCTGACACAGTAATGTACAAATGAGATGCTTAATGTAGACGAAACCTGGACCTTTCCCCACTCAGAAGTATTCAACACTCAGGCTAGAAGTATTCAACAAAGATCTAGGGTCATTTTATCTCAGGATGTGGCTGACTGATGGCAATGGGATTTAAAAATGCACTTTAGTGTTTTACCGGCTAGGAATATATCTCTGCATTATTAGAACCAGACAGTCAGAACAATGGGTTAAATTAGTCCTTAAATATTAATTCAGTTTAAACTTGGCAAATACACTACTGCATTACAGTAAACATCTGAGAGAGAGATGCCTTCCTCAGAAGTGGGTCTGTGTACAACGAGTGACAGCCCTGACCGAAGCCCGGGTGCAGGAACACCTATGCAGGGGCTGCTTCTCCAGCCGGCCCGTGACTCTGCCTTAGGAGTACCTGACTGGGGAGCTGCAGGGCAAGATGGTTAGCAAAGTCTGCAAGTGAATCAGGGCCATTTGGGTTATATGTGTCTGGAGAGATTAGTGAGCAGCAAGATAAGCAGTTTATTATACAATAAACAGGGGAAACAGTGGAAATAAGGAAGTCTGGTTTTCTTTAACTCTATGTCTGATTTCCGGCCTTGATCTCGCTGCAATGATCACAGCCTCTGCAGCATGTCTTTTGTGAGAGCCCTGTCATTCCTGCAGTTCCCTCTCTGCTTAATCTTAAGCCTTTTCACAGTATCTCCAGGCCCTTCCACACCCACACCTGCCAGTTTGAAAGAGGCCATACCTGGCTGTGGCTGGCTCTTAGCTGTATGTATGCTGCCAACTGCACTCTAAAGATCAGGGATAAATGTTAAGCTTTATGCTATGGCCGTTAACTCAGCAGGCAATGGAGTTTCACAAAATCTGTTGGAATTTAGGGCAGGATTCAGGTGCCTAGACATTTATGCCATTGCCTAAAAAAGATGTGCTGCCCTACAGACTTCTGCGTGGGACTGGAGTGAAGATACAAAATATATTGAAGAACAATTGGAGTGGCAGATGGAGGATGCATGTGGACATCTGAAATAGCTCTAATGTTTGTCTGAGCAATTCAATTGTCTCCTATTATCTATTAAAGCCTCTACTGAATGTCAGATTTCATGGAAGTCAGCCAAGTATTACTAGGATGGACAAAAAGATAGACATCCAAATGTTACAGAATAGGCTTCATTTCCTCAGTAAACGGAGCTAAAAATGGTACTGAATAGGCACTGAAAGTGAACACTTGAGCTACCGAAGTGTATCATTGCTCAGTGATTAGTTACTGAAGAAAAGTAACTGGCTCTACAAGTCACTGTGAGCTGCTTCAAAAATGTAGTCAATTTGCAGTGACATGCTTGAAAAGGATCCCTCTGTCATTCCACATTTTTTCCACACTCCAACTTAACAACTTTTCTCCCTCAGACTTCTGACAAAATACAGGTATGCCAATAGTGTCTCCAAAATAGATGCATCTCCAGACAACTAGATGGCGAACATTAATGTCAGGGTGAAATTAAACTGAGATAATGACTTTTAGTCTTAAGCTTAATAGGACAGGGTGATCTAACAGTAAGGTCTCTTTAGTTCCAGATTCATGAGTCAGTCTTCCCATAAGCACATTGGTATAATTTTAGAATTTAGTGTGCAATAACTGTTCTTTTGAATTGTCCCTGAAAGCTTGCTTAGTTAGAATGATAACTATCTGGAAAAAAAGGAGTCAGTGTATGCTAAAGCATAGGATAAAAATTTATATAAAAATGTGGTGTGAACACTGCAATATAAAGTCTGTCCTCCATACAAGCTGTTTCAGCTTCTGTCTTTCTCTTGGTCGTAGCCTCTAGCCCAGGTGGAGACAACCCTGTTCCAGCACCGTGAGCTAAACTGAAGACGTGGCAGCCGGTCGCTTTTGCTTACTGTGTATATGTTAATGGTTCAGCTGGATCAATTTCTTCATCTCGGAACGTTATGAAAGGTACTTGTTAGTGTCTTGTTCCAGTAGGACAAGACTATTAAAATGCAGAAGTGATTTCTCCAGGGCTATATGTATATGGCTGGCCAGGACACAGAGATAGGATTTATTAGTATGCTGTGTAGAATAAGTAGCAATCAATAGTTCAGTCTTGGAACAATTTGACTCTGCAGAACAGTCTGAAGATACAGTTCATGCCAAATAGCAGTATATGATTTAGTGAAGTACAGATGTATCTGAAATATTTTAACAAAAAGAGGCATTATGGAAATCATTTGACAGTTTCTGGAGCATGCAGCAAATATTACATACCATCTGTAACAGTATAGCTGGGCTTTACAATGTACTGAAAAGATGTTGCATCCACTCCCTAGGAGAAATTTCACCTTCTGTAAAAATGTGCCTGTTTTTTAGGTTTCTAATTAGGCCAGACTTGTTTGGTTTGGAAATAAAATCACATCTGTTCAAAGCTTGACATCTTTAATATCCTTGAGATAAGATATAAAACTTTCTAAGCGCTTGGTGACACGTCCTATAGTCTTCGTTTAAAAATGTTCATCCTAGCTTGGAAGAAAACTGAATTCCAGATACTGAATCCCAAATGTTTCTTCTGTTTTCAACTGTATTGACAGAAGAAGTCTTTTAGTCACAATTAACCAGTTTTCAGGTTAGCCAGCACTTCAAAGACTGCCACTATCATGATGAAATCACCTCCTGAGCTCAGTCATTAAGCTTATGCAACACAAAAAACGTGCAACTTAGAGCTAAAACTTATCCCTTAGTGCACCACTTAGAAGGGCTACTGTATTAAAGAGCAACTGTATTCTGCTCCCCATTAAGCTCCTTGTGTCCCTTAGTGGTATGGACAGTTCTGAAGAGATCCACATCTGAGAGGAAGAAGTACTTTCCTCCGAGCCATTAGGGATGGAATAAGACTCTGCTGATCGTCATTGCCTTCATTCAAACTTGAAATGCTTTTGGTTTCCTCACTCTCTTTGACGGTGTGAGTAACAGTGCAGTAAGTAACATCATAAAATCCCAAATAAATATGCAAATAGAAACTTGAGCAGAGGAAATCTCTTATTTACCAAATTCTGTTACACGCAGTTGGACTCGTCTAACTAAAGCTAATGCTTTCCACGCCAGACCACTGCTGAACGCTAACAACAGGGTCCCTGTGAAAAAATGTAGTATCATGTGTCCCGTTCTCCCTTGGCATACTGCAGTCCTTAATGTGTTGCTCTCACCCTTGCATCATTGCATGTACGTGAACAGGAAGGCTAAAGGATCTCTAAACCTTTCCATATCTGCTGTGGGAGTACTGGGCGTTGGCAAAATACTGACATCTGAAGGAACAGAGACTGGTGACACATCCACTCCAGAAAGGCACTGAAAAGCAGCAGGTCACTGCCTAAATGATGTACTGTATAGTGTGCTCTGAATGCACTACAAAGCTTAGAAGTAGACTTGTATTTCGGTGGTGTGATATGAAGGTGATTACGGCGTGGGGGTAGTATACTGGATCTTTCACTGTCTTCTCACTCATTGCAAAATTCTTGTGTCAAAAGGACTATCGGTCAGTATCTGCTCAGTAGGCAGCAGAGGTGCTGCTGCTGTAACCAGTGTGGGCAGATGTGGTGATCTTTTAAGCAAAATTGGACCTTGGTCTGGCACGGGTCTTTCAATTGATCTTGAGACCTTTGCAGTTTCTAACGTCAAACCATTTCCAAAGTCCACACAATGTTGGATTCCTACACATGTGAAGACTGCCAAGAATTGAAAGACTGTTGGAATGATTATTCATGGTTAAAAGCTTAAATTTGATTTTCTTTCTGGCTTACCAGAAGCACATGTAGTATATATAATGTCTGGAACAACAATGCCAAACTAGTCACTCCATTCGGTTTTGGCTTAAGGATGATTTTTCCTTCTACCACCACAAAAGAGATGTATGGCATAGACATTCCAAATTCAGCACTTGTAAGCTAATTTCATGTTTGAAGTACAGTCTCTTACAGCATTTACAGAAGGTTATGTTGCATGATGGATTGTGTTCTGGTTTATGTTATCGTTATACAGCTGTATAAAAGCCAATGAAGGGCATATAACACATAGCTGGAAGTTCATTCTCTAAAAAAAATCACTCATTAAAGCAGAGGACTGAATTATTTAATATATAGTACGTCAGTAGTATAGGTGAGTGACTTCTTCATGGATACCTAGGAAATTGCTAATCTTTGGCCAGCTGTCAGTACTTTCATTTGTTAAATTTCAGTGTGCTGAGTTGGCTTTGCTTTTCAGAGTGTTTGGTCTCAAAACTTTTTCTCTTGCAAGACCTGTAATAAAAACAGGTGGGAATTTTGCAAGTTGTTTAACTTTTGACCTTTTAGATTAGATATTATTGATATTAATATTATGGAAATAATTTGTCATGGTAGTGATGTCTTATCTAACAGTGAAAGAAACTTCCATTACTCCTACTGGATGAAAGTAAGGAACAGCCACATTGCTTGGTCATGTTCCATTTTCTCATGTTATCTCATGGCAAGCCGTTACTACAGACAGATTTAAAATGAAATGTCTGTGATGATCTACCATCTAAGAGCCTCTCTGGAACTCCAGTAACTTTGAGACAGATGCTGTTTCTGATTATAAGAAAAAGAAGCATTACAGTATGCAAAAATGGAATGCAATATGTAATGAGTGGAAAAGGGAGAAGCAGTAAGAATATGCATTTATATGTGTACATACATGTATACAAATACACACACGTATGTATCCTGTGTGTTTGAGCCTATATTTGCAAGAACTTGGTGGCACCCTCTTATTTTCATATCAAAAACCTTCCAAACTCTTAGTCCTTATCCTGGTATTAATTAGCTGGGGGCTTTTCTGATGGAAGTACATTAACTGTGTCTGCACAATAGTTGTGGAAGAACCTGTCCAAGTACTGGTGGGAAAGGCATGGTCATTTTTCCCATTAGTGATCAGTGATAAGACTGATGTAAGTGAAAAGGTGAAGGAAGCTGGGAGGGTGATTCAGCAAATACAAAGGTATGTCTCTCGAGCAGGGCAGAAGTGAGGTGAGCAGGATATACGAGGAAGAGGGATTTGTATTTGATGCCATAGGACAAGAGAGTGCTGAAATGGCAGAACCCGAGGACACAGCATTTGAAGTTGGAATGAATTGAAAGAAGAAGATGAAATATTCAAGAAGTGAGCTAAAACTCACAGCTGGGACTTTCCTACCTGTGTAGAGAGCAGGTTGGGCTCTTCTGGAGAAAGAAGATACTATGGAGGAAATAGACAGCTTGGTGTACTTACTATATGGTACAAGAGCTGAGCCAGTATTAAAGAATGCCAATTCACAGTCTTGGTGTCTCAGGGTAATGAGGGCAAACAGGAATACCACACCGTAAAAAAACAGTATTAACTGAGTGCCACAAAATCTGCTTTGAAAAAGGCCTATATTGGAAACTGTGTCCCTTCAGGCCTTGAAAAAACCCTTGAGAGAACAGTCAGCTAAATACTTCAAGTAACATAGATGAAAACGAGGTTAGGAATGCCAGTTTATGTACTGAGTATGAAGTAGGCTTTTATGATCCTGTCGTATCTATGCTTTTGTTCATTATTCTCCTGCATTATTTTTCTGAAATGTCACCATGAACCCAGCCATAACAACTCTTCTGGCTGTAGGAGGCTGTTTGGGATGTTTGACTCAGGAGTATCTAAAGTAACTCAGAATAAGCTACTTAATAGCCAGATCTTTCTGAGAACATAAAATTGCATGAGAATTGTGTTAATGGTATGGAAACATGAAGATGGTATTTCTGAGTAACAAGAGCTGAATTGAAATGGCTTCCCCCGCTCTGAGCACTATAGATCTTCAGACAGACACTTCTGTTGTTCTGGGCTCACTAGCAATTAAATCATGGTAAATTGCACAGCGCCAGAGAACATTGCTTAGCAGTGAGATTTGGTTTTCTATGCTATTACACATTCAAAGCAGTCCCCGTTGCAGCTGTGATCCAGGTCAACTCACATTTTCCCCCCCTGATTCTCAGGTATCTGTGACAGGAACATTCCGAATGGGACTATGCTGCTCTGAGGGCTCTCACTCTTAAGTCGTGTGAGTGCAGCCATTCCAGGTGTGTTGCCAGAGGATGGTCCCGGGAACATGTCACCGTCACTGCAGATGCAGCCTGGCTGGAGTTATCTGATCAGTTCTAGTGCGCATCTCCATTTATTTGGTGCACTGGCACTCCTTTTAAATTAAGAGCAGCTTAAATGTATGGATGATATTACCAGTAATAACTCTAGGCCATTTGTTCATCTGAGCAGGTGTCTGACTCATTAAACCCTCAGTGCACGAATTCACTGTAATGCACACAGATGGATGTGGTAGGTACCCGGCAATTAGGCTGACACAGAATTCAGTGAAGCTGCACTTGACTGTTGTGTTCATGCAGAGATAAGAGATAGTCCAAAGGACGTTTTTCATGTCCTATTTTTAGTATTTTATTTCTATAAACTGCCTAGAAGTATTTTATTTATGAGACCTGGTACCTTTCCTTAGGAAAAGTGAACATTCAGCACTGTAGTAGTAAACCTGAGTATAATGTACATCTTAAAAATGCTCTGCATGTGCCAGCTTCCTAGGCCCTGTAAGCTGCTGTGAGGAAGGCAGTATTTCTGAGGAGTATTTCTAGATGGAGGCATCAAAGCTGAGAAGTCCAAAAGGATTTAAAATAGGAACAGTGAAGTTAAAGCCATTAGTCCGGACACTGAACCCACCAGAAAAGTAACCTTCTTTCACTTGGTAGTCCCAGTCCAGAACTTCTTCCCCAGACACCCAGCTTTGCAGGCTAGAGGATGAGAACATTTGTGCAGAGAGCTTTAATAAAGGTGATTTGAGATGGTACGAGTGCAGGAGCAGGTGTCTCCTTCTGGGTCACAGCTTCACTGCAGAATTTTGTGCTTTTTTTTCCCTCCCTCTATCACACGTATACTCCATTTTCAGGACCTGGTAAATGCAGCAGCAGGTTTTCTAGTATCCATCACTGGAGATACAACAAAGCTGATTACTGATTGTTAAGACTGTATTTTGGATTGCAAGATGTACAGTTTTGAAGTAATGCATGTTTATGTAAACCTTAGTCAAATAACCATTCTGAAAAGATTAACAGAAGATATACAACTTGAATTTTTATATTGGAAATAGATTTTCTTCAAGAGTTTTCACAGGTTCTTGGCCTGATATAAAGATCCATCTTTGATCTTGCCAAAAGACATAACATGTCTTATTTCAAGTACAATGGGGGTGAGATCCTCAACAAAGTGCAGTTAATGTTTAGCAAAGATTAACACAGGGATAGATGGAGAGGCTTTTTTGTTTTAAAGCTACAGAAGGCTTATTCTGTAGATTTTTTTTTAATATCAGGCAATCCTGATAGCACTGGGAAGAGCTAATTCTCTCCAGAGCACATGCACATTATGCAGCTGCTTCACTGATTCCAGGGTGCTGCTTGCTCATCCAAATGCCTTGTACTTTCAGAGGGAGACTGAGGACTACGGTCGTTTCATCCAGCGTAGGTGCCAATTATTGCAAGCAATGCTGGCGGGAAAATTTCTGTCGCTGAGTCCATTGACTTTTTCCACCCTGGGAATGAACAGAAGGTCACCAGTTTCAGATTCATCCATCTGTGCATCCTTGGATGGAGAAGGAGAGTGTTTGAAACAAAAATAACAGAGCTTAAAAAAGGAAGAAGAAAAGGGCAAAGGGTTATAAGAATACCCAAGGATGCCTGGGCCGAACCTGATACTCAGAAGCACCTGGACATTTGTGCTGCAGGCAGGGGGATGGAGGGAGTGCTACTGAAAATAGAGTGTGTCCTCTGTGTTTGAGATGACCAAACATATTCCTCCTGTGCTGTTGTCCTGGCAGTCTACAGGAGGCCCATCACAGAGGCCCTGCCTGAAGTTGCCTTCCAGAGTTCTTGATCTTTGTTCAGGAAAGGTTCGGATGTACTTCAAGATACTCCTTTTTTTAGGCTTTGGGCATCTCATGGATGATGAAGAGGAAGTTCTGCAATCATTTGTGCCTAGGCAGGTGTGGCTGTTCTCTTGAAACTGCCTGGCTATGGAGATTATTTATACATCTTAACAAGGTGGAAACTGATCTTCTTCCTTACAATACCAGTCCACCAGCAGACACTTGTGTGAGAGCTAAGTTTATGTCAGGTTTTTTCCTTTCTGGTTCCCTCTGCAAAGTGTGTAAATTTATTTAACTGACACTTAGAGATACACAATGTTCTCAGTCCTAAAACTCATTATTTTTAAGGTTTTGGGGATGTTCTCCAGGCATACAATTTGTTTTGTTTATTTACAGCTATACAAGTACAACACACAGTGAGAGTTACCATGGCATTGTCTTCCATGGAGTACAACATGGTTTAGAGAAAAGTCTTAGATAAGATTTTAAGGATCAAATTTAATAATTTATGGGCTTTTTATTGAGGACATTTTTTCTCATGAGTGGTCCTTTCCCTTAAGGAACTTAGGCTGTAGAACAGGAATCACAGAATCACAGAATGGTAGGGGTTGGAAGGGACCTCTGTGGGTCATCTAGTCCAACACTCCTGCCGAAGCAGGGTCTCCTAGAGCAGGCTGCACAGGACCTTGTCCAGGTGGGTCCTGAATATCTCCAGAGAAGGAGACTCCACAACCTCCCTGGGCACCTGTTCCAGTGCTCCGTCACCCTCAGAGGGAAGAAATTCTTCCTCATGTTCAGACGGATCTTCCTGTGCTTCAGTTTGTGCCCATTGCCCCTTGTCCTGTTGCTGGGCACTACTGAAAAGAGTTTGGCCCCATCCTCCTGACACCCATCCTTATGCTTATAAATAAATTTATAAGCATTTATTAGGTCCCCTCGCAGCCTTCTCTTCTTTAGGCTGAACAAGCCCAGCTCCCTCAGCCTTTCCTCATAGGAGAGATGCTCCAGTCCCCTCACCATCCTCGTAACCCTCCGCTGGACTCCCTCCAGTAGCTCCTCATCTTTCTTGAAGTGGGGCGCCCAGAACTGGACACAGTACTGCAGATGGGGCCTCACTAGGGCAGAGTAGAGGGGAAGGAGAACGTCCCTTGACCTGCTGGCCACACTCCTCTTAATGCACCCCAGGATCCCATTGGCCTTCTTGGCAGCCAGGGCACACTACTGGCTCATGGTCAACTTGTCGTCCACCAGCACTCCCAGCTCCGTCTCCACAGAGGTGCTCTCCAGCAGGTCCGCCCCAAGCCTGTACTGGTGCATGGGGTTGTTCCTCCCCAGGTGCCGGACCCTGCATGTTCCTCTCTGCCCAACTTTCCAGCCTGTCCAGGTCTCGCTGAATGGCAGCACAGCCTTCTGTTGTATCCACCACTCCTCCCAGTTTGGTGTCGTCAGCAAACTTGCTGAGGGTACATTCTAACTCTTCATCCAGGTCATTGATGAAGAAGTTGAACAAGACTGGGCCAAGTACTGACCCCTGGGGGACACCACTAGTTACAGGCCTCCAACCAGACTCACTGCCACTGATGACAGTCCTAGAAGGATCCTTCTGTTTATTAAGCCTAGGCCCCCCGTTTAATATGCAACTGTGTCGTATAATCCCTTGCCCAAAATTTAATCAAATAGTGTCTTAACGTTGCTTCTCATGCAAATAGTATTGAGTGCAGTTGGAACACACAGGAATGTGGGACAGATCTGAGCCTCAATTTTTCCGTGAGTGTTTAACATAACGAAAGCAAACTGGTCGAGTAAGCTGATGGAGAACCATGTGTTTAGTAGGAGGAGGGAGACAAAGAGCAAAGTCTTCCAGCACACGGCTTGATTCTGTACCATTCAGTTCCAGTTTGATGAAAACAGAGTACCTCCTTCCTTACAGAGTTTAAAACTGCTTTTAAAAGGGAATGCTTGCAATAAATGCTTGTATTACATGAAGAATGACTCTTTTCTTATAGAAGAGGTGTAAGAGAGATTGTTTGAAAATGTATCTTCAAAGTGAAAGTTTATATTCCACTGGGGAACGGAGCAAATTTTTTCCAACAGGCATTTCACTGAAAAGCATGAAATAGGAGTTTCTGATGCAGACAGATTAGTCTTTGAAGCAAGCCCTGAATGTATACAGCAATGAAATTGAACTTTGGGAAGCTTAGATAGAGGGATTTTTTAGTTAGATCATGTTACTTTCACCTGTTATTTTGTCTTTGAATATTACATGTTGAGGTATAGGAACCAATTCCTGCTGAATGATATCGATGATGTGAAAAAAGCAGAGACATTTTAAAGTGCCTTATCTGTTCATGTTACTAAGACAAAGTCCTTGCTGAGCCTGTATTGTTAAATTTTAACTATTCTATGATTTAATGAGCCATTAATGGATGCAATGACAACGAACTTCGGAAGTTTCTCAGCCCACTGGCTTAGCTGTGTGTTTGTGTGCCACTAGAAATTACAAACCAGATTCTCCTGTGTAGTGAGGTCACTGGCTTTTGCTAGGTGGGAAGCACATATGTGGGATAGCTGTGTGGGATAGCTCTGCAAGACACTGTGCTGGGCCATTTCTGAGCAAGGGTGGTGCTTATTAGCCTGGCCAAAGAGTTTTGCTTCCAGCGCTAAGCTAGCTCCCCACGCAATAGCTAAGGCGTATTGGCATTGCACTGCCTTGTGCTGCATAAACACGGAACTAAAGTACTGTTGCGCTGAACTAAAGTAATGTTGCACTGAGCTAAAATAATGTTTTAAAAATCCTTTTCATGTCAAGTTTTCATTTAGTTCAGTCTAAGCTGTCTTCTCTCACTTTAGGATATGTCTCTTGCTGAGGGAAACTAAGGCACTATATAATAATTTAAAGCTACACACACACATGTATATGCATTAAGCTTTGCGGTGGCTAACCTTAAGTATTTTTTAAACCGATTTAGTTAAATGAGTACAATCTTTGTGTTTTGACAGGCAGAGAGATCCTGGTGCTTTGAAGTCAGCTGGACCTTTGCCAGCGTAGCCAAGATCGTTTACAAGATCTTTATGCTGTGCCAGTGCTGGGAAGTGCCACACAGAGAAAAGAAGTTGCAGTCTCAAAAGCTTATCTGTAAACTGAAAGAAGGATCTGAATGAACATTATCGATGAGCAACTTGTGTCTTTGCAGTAACTGAAATCTGCAGTAAAATGGTGGGCTCATTTCAAAATTCATAAAGTCATTGAACTCCTCCAAGCACTGCTTCTCTACGAGTGTCTGATAGAAACAATCCGAACTCCTAAAACAGAATTAAAAAATCTAAACCCCAAACATCATGCAAACAAAACCAATAAAACTTCACGGAAAATAAAACCAACCCCAAACAAAATAAGCCATCTGCCAGTAAATCATTGATCTGGACATGGATCAACCACAGGGCAAGAATAAAATATTCATAGTAATTAGTGATACAGACAGAATAGAAACCTCTTCTTTGCACTTGCCGTTGTTATGGTGATTCTTCCTCCAAACACTCTCTCCTCCCCCCAGATGACATTGGCTCTCTCCATGGCTTTCCATCTGGCTCTTGCTTTCTTGTTTATTCCAATGAAATTAGCTCGACTGCTCATTTGTCACCTTGGAGGTGTAGTCGCTGAGAACATGTGCGGTGCGAGAGAGCAGGACAAGCAGATGGTGCTTGAGAATAGATAAACAGACAGATGCATTAAAGAGACAGCAAAATTGTTGGTATGAAATAGTGTCTGGAAGATGATGAATTGAGTTTGTGTTTGGTGAGGCATGGCCAACTCCTGCATGAAAAAAAGTGTCGTTCCCTCATCCTTGTTTTGTTTTAGGCTGCTGGCACACGCTGAGGGCTCTCTGAATTGCTGAAGTTTGTGGATAGGAGAAGTCAGGGATACCACATTTCAGATAGTACGCTGAGATTTCATGTGAACTGATGGAAAATGTGACATATTTTCCTGGCTGCTTCTCCTCAACAGTGTGAAAAACACAGCTCCATGAATCTGCACAAATCACTTCTGTTATTAATGTCTGCTCTTTGTCCTGGAAATAGCTCAACTCAGTGTGCCATTTATGATTTCTGTGGTATCTTATTTATGTGTAATGAGTATGTGTATAGGAAAAATGGTAATTTTATTGTACATTCATTTAACTGCTTTAAATGCAGACCTGGTCTAGATTTGTGTCAGAGATCAAAACCTGTTGTCCAGAAACAATGAGAGTTGTGCTAGAGGATAATCCTGTAAGGAATTAAGGACAGTAGAGGGACAGTGTGAATGCAGACAGAACAGAGAAATAAGAGTCATTATCCGTAAATATGTGACCTTTCTGGCCCTATCCACTAGGCCAAAACCAATCTTTTGGCCAAATGGGTTTTTTAAAGATAATGAATACTGTATGTTTATGTGTGTGGCACAGGGAAAGTGCCTAATAAAAAAAGATAATGCGGCAAAAGCAGGATAACATTCAGCCTGGATTAATGAAAAGGTGACTGTTTAAAGATGGTGACAGTAGCAAAGGAGCCCGCTTCCAGTCCCTGTGCTCTGCCAGGAAGGAGGGGAGGGTCGGAGCTGGGTGGGATGGATGGAGGGAAAAGGGAAGAGGTGGCAGCAAGGTTGGGTACAGCACGTGGGTGGGATGAGCCCATGTCTGTCCATCTCAGATGAGGAGCAAACTGAGGACATGGAAAAGGAAAGAACAGGAGAGAAGAGGAGAGGAGAGGAGAAGAGAGGAGAGGAGAAGGGAGAAGGAGAAGGAGAAGGAGAAGGAGAAGGAGAAGGAGAAGGAGAAGGAGAAGGAGGAAGGTTGATAAGGGCCAAGGATGAAGAGGACTAAGAGACCACTGTGGGTGTTCGTGAGAAGGAAGATGGTTTGTAGAACTTCCTAAACTGCTGGAGAGAAGCTGAGACTGGGGACCAGTTGGGAGAAGACAATCTGTTTTGGACAAACTCACAGAATGAGTAGTGATGGGCCTGGACTGCCAAGGGAGCAAGTGCTTTACCCATCGCTCAGCTGGCGGGGCAGGGATGTCTCTGCCCCAGCCATGTGTTGGGCAACGTCACTCTGAAGTCCTCCAGCAGGAGGCTTAAGCCCGTGACCAGGTAGCACCAGCTTTTGGAGGGAGAGAGAGAGAAGAAAAATCCCTACCCCTTGTACTGTACTAACCCTCTTAACTCAGCTACTTCCTTCCCTGTTACCCCTGTGAACCTTTTCCCAGCTCACAGCTTGTTTGTCACAGATAATGAAGACAACATAGATAATGGAGTTCCTTGTTCATGGTATGGTGAAATCAGTTTTGACCATGCTGCTGAGAAGTTGGAGCTGACTCTGAGGTAAACACACACGTACACCAATCTGAGAAAGTAAATATCAGAACGTAACTGTTAGGATTAATTATTTTGGAATAGACTGAATATTGCTGAAGTCTTATGAATGGGCTAGGGCATCTTCCAGGGTTCCCAAGAACTAGGCCTGTAAGAAGTGGTGATTTAATTTGGTTCTGTTCATTGCACTTCCTTCCCCCTCTGCCCCGCACCTAGTCTTTCAGCCATAAACTATTTATTAAATAACTTTAGTTATGACTTATTTAATGCATTTCACTTTCAGCTGGACACCAAAGGCTCTCTTAATGCTTTCAAGAGAGTTTTCAAGCAGCATCTAGAACTGCTGGGGCAAAAATGGACGCTACCTTCAAGCCTGGCCCTGGAAGAAACAGTTTCTGTAACTGGTAGTAATATAGTGTGAAATCATAGATTCTCCTAAAAGCAAAATGCTCAGCAGTTTTCACTTGTTAGGAATTGCCATGGCAGATATTAAGGGGAAGAGATACAACAAACTGACTTGTTCACCTGTCAGTGATGATATGTATGTCTAAGTTCCTCTCAGAAACAAAAACATGCTTTGCTAGAATCAATAGCTGACAAAAAAGGTAAAACATATCAGCAGATTTTTTATTAAAACAGTAGTTTCCTCCTTGTGAAAACTGATATAGCTCAACATGCTCCAAAAGCTCCGGGAAATTCAGGAGTCTCAGAAGATGCCAGGAGATTGTAGCTCCCTCACTTCCCATGCTAAAGCCCAGAGCGCTGTGCCTGCCGCTCCCCAGGGCTGGCACAGAAGTTAGCACAGGGACAAGACCACAGCCCAGCTTGAAGCACACCTTTGAAAGTGAGGATCTCTCAGGCGTGGCTTTTTTGCTCCCTGACACTGCCGTGGAAAGACTGCCCAGAGCCAGGCTGCAGCAGCCTCTGCATGTTCTCCAGACCTCAGAATTTGCAGGCTTTGTTTTCCATGGGCCAGGAACGCTAATCCAGTGCACATTTCAGAGCAGCGTTTGGTGTGCTCAATACACAAGTGGAATTACCAGGTGAATACTCTCATTTAATCTTCGTTTGTCATCTCAAGGATAAGTAAACGCTGTTTCTCTGCCCTCAACACAACACACAAAGTGCAGACTAAAGACTGTTGAAATGCAGCTTTTATCTCTTTGACTGATTTCTTTCTTGTCTTTGTTTCAGATTTCAGGGAACTAAAGTGGGTTTGTCCACATTTGAGCCATACTGGTTCCTGTTTCCCTAGCATGGAATGGATTCCCTGTTCACTTTGGCCTGGAGAGAAAAGATTTTGCTGCACGAGGAATGCTCCTTTTCTTGAATCACTAGCAAAATGTATCTCTGTTTTATAGAACAAAAATAACTCTTATATGCAGGAATTAGAAAGACTTCATCTGTGGCTAGTCTGTCCGGCCTCCCATCACACCCTCTTGGGAGCCGGGTTAGGTACTGTCCTCGGCACCCTAGCTCTGTCCTTGCAAAATGAAGCACAGCAACTTCTGTCTCCTTGAGATGCCCTGTTTTAGACCAGGCCTGCTGTTCTCAGTATGTTCCTGACACAACCCTTGCCGAGAGGAGGAACTGAAGTGAATCCTCCCACCTGTCTTCAATCTTGCAGAGAAACTTTGTTTGTGCAAAACAGTTGAGGGTTAAGTTAGGAGTTGCCGAGTTAAGAGTTTTGGTTTGCAGACATATTAGGAGAATTGTACCTCTGAGGAACTAAGAAAGGTATGTTTAAAATTCACAGACCATAGCTGAGCTGTTTGGTGACCTAGTGTTGCAACTGAATGATGGGAGGCCAGCAGGCTGCAGATGTCTGATATGCAAAAGAAAAAAGGAAACTCAGTAAGTTAAATACAAAGTGTGTTTTAAAATGCAAATGTAGTCGAGTTCTCTTGAAAATCCAGTTTGTCCCTTTCTATGAAGGGAGTGGCATATAGAGATGTTTTCCATACATAACACACACTGATTTCCTTTGTAAAACAGATTAAAAAAGTTAAAAAAAAGAATGCCGTGTACTAAGGGGATTTGCATATATCATAGCTGCCTAAGTGGCTTTACTGGCTCACAAATAGCAAATAAGATCACCTAGCACTCAGGCAATGAGAAGCACTGGAGAGTGGAATCACAGTAGTATCATTATGTTGATGTGTTGCATTTTAGAAATTAAATGATAAGCTTTTAGTTTTAGAGTAATTTTTTTCTAAGGAATTACAAGGACAGATTAAGTGCAATAGAAAGGAACAAGGAAATACTCAGGAAGAACACTTCTTCAGTCACAGTTTGCTGCAGGGTTTAAAATGATATCCAGATTTCCAATATTCTGTCAGACCTTCCAGGAGAAATAGACTTGATATTTTAAAATGAATTTCTATATTTACATAGAAATACGTATTTCATACATATACCCTTGGCTATGGCCAATATGTAAAGTGCACAAAAGCTATTTCAATATGAATTTAGAATCTTAATCTCCAATAAACCAACAATTATTATTTCTTGAATTATAGGGATATTAACTAATGTGAGTAGTACATGTTAAACTTTTAGGTAAGGCACATGATGGAAGTGTTAATTACTTTGTAAAAACAGGTAAAGTTTAGTGAGGGGAAGGCAGATGAGGTGCCTCTCCTTACCCTACCGAGAATCCTCAAGGGCACTGTAGCATCCTCACCACAGTCTGGTGACCCCACGTCTTTATGCCAAACAGAACAACAAGTACTTTCAGTGAAATTCAGATGAGTCTTATTTAATATATGTTGCCCTAGGTAGTACAAAGTAGAGGACCAACATAGTTGTAAGAGAGGGAAATGAAGCCAGTCTTCAGTGATCACATTTTAGGAGGAAACAGACCCTTGTATATTCCCAACTGCCTATCTTGAGGAGAATCAGCATTCAAACAGTTTAGATTTATGAACATAATGATTCAACTTTCAAATCAACAACTGTTAGTGCAACAGGAAGAACGCCAGGAAACTCATGGCTTGTTCTTCTGCTGCCATATGTCATGCTTGATCCCACATGTGGACCTAAAATAAATTTACAGGGTTAGTTGTGCACATGCAAATAGTGTAAGGGGAGAGAATCGTCTGTCAGTCAAGACTTAATCATAGTTTTTGCCTGTTCCCTCTCTCCCATAAGGGGAATGATTTGTTTCTATGTCGTTAATCTGGCTGAGCATAAGATGAAACCTATGGTGGGAGGCCATGTCCTGCAAGTATTCTACTCCCCCTAATGTTCAATGGATCGGTCTGTACTCCTAACTGCTGCAAAACTCAATGGCATAAGTTATTTAGTTTAAAATACTGACATTCTTCAGGTACAAGCTCATTCTTGTACTGATATGTTACTTCTCAGTAAATTGCATGGCAAGCTGAATTTGCTGTGTGAGTGTGAAAACTACAGGGATGTGTCATTAGGCCCTGTGGAGAGCCATGCACTGGGGACAGCAAAGGCACAGGAACAGCCTAATTATCAACTGTCAGGCCCAAGGGCCATAGTCACATCCTCTTATCATCTACAGTTTGCACATCCTCCTCGCCTTTTCATCTTCTGAAGAAAGAACTGACAACATCTGGCAACTGCTGAAGAGTACTTGGGAACATGGGTTTTGTCACATCACATAAGACAGTGTATCGGCTTGTGAACAGCCAGTCTCTCTGCAGCACACACGTCAGCTCTCTAACAGCATCCCAGACCTCATGCATCAGGGGTTGGAAGTCTTCTATAAGGCAGTGGCCTCCATGGGACCTGATGGAATTGTGAGACCTTTACTGGCATTGCTGAGCAGTGACTGACTCGCGCGAATCATCCCAGGGATTTCAGCTGTTGAATAGCTGCTCACTGTTGTGAGAAAAGGCTTCCCAGCTTCACATTTTTTGCCATCTGCTGCTTGTTTATCACACGGTATGTTAAATAGTCCAGGTAAGCGTGGTGTAGTGGTGGTGTTATTACAGGTCTCCATGGAAGAAACCAGGAAGGACAAAATGAACAATACTGAGGAGTATGAGTATTTTCGGAGTGTTTGATCGAGGGTTTACGGCAGCACTTCCTTATAGCACTGCTAAGTCACTCAAAAGATGGGAATGCTAAACTAAATGTGAGGTTATTTAGTCACAGTCTTTAAAACTGCAGAAGATGATTTTAAGATGACTGCTCTTTTTAATGAGTGGATGTGATGCTAGAGCCTGAAGGTACAGCAAGAATTCAAAACCACAACAATGAGTCCAAGAGGAGAGCAAAATCTAATTGGGAGAATGATGCAGGAGGTTTCATTTCTGCTGTACCAAGGGCTTTCTTCTCCACAGAGAGTGGGAAGCTAGAACAAGGACAAGGACTGTCTGGTCTTCATGTCTGTGCGTGGAGTGTCCTCACCTCTAGATTTTTCACTACTTCTGTTCAGTGAACAGTTTGATGAGCTACTGAGGCAACATTAACCTTTTGGTGTTCTTTTCTTTTCATCTGGTCAGCAGAGTAGGAATGAACTTGCAGTCAGCTGAGACAAGGGCTAACATGAAAGTGAGACTTGGCTAAGAGTAGGATGCAGGGAAGTATGGACATTTCCTCAGCATCTTTCACTAAATAAACTTGCTTACTGTGTTTTGCAGTTTAGAAGTTTTGCTGGAATGTCTGTCCTTGGTGAATGCTTAGACATAAGGTGGAAATCATATTGTTCTTAGTGGTATCTGTGATTCAGCAAATTGGATCCTATAATAATTCTTGCTTTGGCCATCTTTGAAGTGGATTGCTGTAATGCAGTCTTAGATGGAGCTATTTCTGAAGACTGTGAATGCAGTTTTTCTACCTTCTAACCTACCAAAGAGAACTAACAAAGGAGGAGCTATATACTTTTACATGGATTTGGAGAATAGTCGATCTTCTTAACCCAGGAGAAGCATGGCATAACGTATCCTTACTGGTCACCATCTGATTTTCAGTCAACAGTTTTTAGGTATAATGATCTATTAATTGTTTTTCCTTCTAGATGTCCCAGAGAACATTCGCTCCTCGCATAGGTCCACCAAAGTACTTGGAGTACTTCATTGTTCTAATGTAAGGACTGATAGAGGGGATCTTCGAATCAGGATCACCTTTATTTTCAGCATTTCCTGTGCTCTTATCTTCAGCTAAATTTTGTAGTTGCCAGTCATGCCAATTACTTCTGTCCTTTTGAAAGTAATTGGTTTGAAGAGGGAAGTAGGTCAATTTGAGCACAGTTTGGAAGAGTTTGTAACCATAGCATGACAATATGATAGTCTTGTTAGTTACATGTATGCCCTTCAGCAAGAGATGAGATTTTTAACACACTCAAAATAGAAAAATCTGGAAACTTGAAAACACCCCAGATGTTTACAGCTGCAGTGTGATGACTCAATATTAGCAAATAATTCATGATTTAATCAAATCAAGTCACTTTGTCTTTTTGCTAAAGTAATTTTCCTTCTCAGTGTATTTACGTTGAAGATTTCTTGGATCATCTGTAAATTCTACCTACCTAATGCTTAAATGAGATCATTCAAATGATTAACTCTCAAACTGAAAATATGTACTGTGTTTGTTCAGTTCTATTGCTCATATATTATTGCAGCTACGTCTTCACTAGGTGAATCACTGGCATCTATGAATTTTGGATTAAGCATAGTTTAGAATTCATAATTATAAATCTGCTCTGTTAATTGTTACCATTTTAATTCCGGAGAGCAGTCAGACACTGTTCAAGTATTTGTGCCAAGACTTACAAGATCTCAAGATTCTGCTACAAGAGAAGACACTCAAAAACTTACGCAAAAAAAAAAAATTGTATAACTTTTCCCCTCCCACTTCTATACCTAGATGTACCGAACAAAAAGAAAAAAAGAAGAGGAAAATGCATCCTGACTTTGAAAAGGATGTGTTTGAGAAGAGCCTAAAAGAAATGGGAAATTGCATTGGAACTGCCCCAGAGACTTTCTCCTGGAAAGAAATCTTTACAGGACAGTTATGTCTTCGAAGTAAGTTTGCTTGTCCTGCTGAAAGGGTGTAGGAACTACATTACTGCATTTCCCAACTGCCTTTGCCCAAGAGACTGTAAGAGTGAAATAGGTCTTGGGAATCTTAGACAAAAGCACCCATTAGTTTAGTCTAGCTTGTATCTAAATAGTTAATGGGGAAGGTTAGGCTGTTCAGAGTGTGGTAAACATATCACCTGAAATGAAAGGAGAAGAAATAGCACAGTTTACCCTGAGTCATCTGGGCTGCAAACCACATAGTAAAGGGGAAAGAGAAAGATCCTCCCCTGTTTCTCACAGGGGAGAAGCACACTGAGAAATCAGTGATGATTAGTAAACATTATTCAGACATGAGGTAGGAAGACAAGCAGCTTTCCAAGTAACTCCCTTTACTACAGTAGCCAAGTGGAAAGCAAGCCAACTCCTTTAATTAGGACATGATATCTTGCTCGCTTGTGACCTCATCAACCAGCTGCAACTTATCATAACCTAGTTTATGAGCTCCCAAGGACAGAGAACGCGTATTTTACAGGAGGCTGATGCAGTACTTACTGCTACAGAACTTACTCTATAACTGACATTGTAAGCACTATTCCTACCACTAAACCCAACAGAATAATGTGGTTCGGAGACGACATTACCCCAGGAAAATGTAGATAAAGAGCTAACGACTTAACCTTGTTATATATGAACTTAATAATAAATCCTAATAAAAACAGGATCAAAAATAAAATTTATTTTCTTTTAGCTTGTGTATAGCTGGGAGAATGGTCACATGATGTGTGAAAAAAACCTTAGACTTATGCTAGGTCATACTTACCCACAGAGCTAATGTTGAGAAAAAACTGACCCAAAAAAAAATAAAAATGCCTTCTGGAATAGAAATGCTGTGTACATTGCAGAGAGGTGCACTTCCCTAGCCTTTGAGACACATTATACATTATTTATTGTTCATGAGTAGTTTGCTAGAGTAGTCCCTATGCACCTTCTGCTACATAGGCAGCACTGTTGCTGAGATCATTTCACCACATAAAGTTCACCTCCTGGGATATTTCCAGAAATGAGCAGGTCCCTGGTCTGCTACAGAGCTGGAGATTTTTTCCTTCCTCTTTCAACAAAGTAAAATAGAGCGACCCTACAATGAGGTTTAATTGAAAATAAATATTGCTGTGCATAAATTTGCTAGTCTTTTGAGGTGGTCTCTTTGCTCTGTGTGCCAGTCTACAATTCTTGCCTCATCTTTCCTTCTCCCTGTTCCAGAGATTTCGCTTTCAGCCTTGCATGAGAGAAATTTGACATGTTGAATCATTCTTGCATTCCTGGTCAAATCACAAAGGCTACCTGTCTTCATTCTGCAGGAAATAAGAAGATAAAGTAAACATTTTTTTCAGCTCTTCACATCTCATCAAGGTACCTCCTTCTAGGGTTGGATTCATCCTTCCTCCATGTCTTTCCTTCAGTTTCCCAGGTCAGGGACTTGAAATTCTCAGGACTTCTTCATCATCCAGTTACCAACATTTTCCTCAGGAGATGAGCTCTATCTGGCATGATCACTGCAAGCTCTCCTAACCTCATTTCGAAAATGAATAATTTCTTATTCCCCTTGCACCTCCAGAACATCAGAGCTTCCTAACCTGTATCCAAAATAGAAACAGCTTCACAGTTGTTTCCATGGTTAGAAAATGATGGCTTACCCATCTGAGGATGGATTTTATCATTGCAACTATTTTAGAGCTATTTTTATCACACTGTCTTTTAGACAGCTTACAGGATCCATTAGTGTTTCAGTAATGTTGGATATTTAGCTCAGTTGTGATAAGCAGCAAGTGATGGAGGTGGTAAGCTGAGATGATTTCCAGAAGTCCAATGCATCCTTTGTGGCTATCACCAGGTCTCAACATCTCTGCAAATAATGTTTAATCTGACTGACTTAACATTATTTTGGGGCTTGACTGTGAGGACAAACTTGGGAAAACAAGTGAACTGACATAGCACCTTTTGGAGACAAACTTCTGCTTAACATACAGGCTAATGCTTGAAAAAATCATGCCATGAACTCCATGCAGCAGCTTCATAAATTTACTTGGCTGCTGCTTCTTGGCTTTCTGTCCAAGATTTTGATATTTCTTTTTGCTAAATGAGCCTATACTCTGGAGAATTTGTTTCCTTAGCTGTTTTCACTGGGTACTTTGATATTCAAGTAACTCTTGTATTTTCATTGTTTTCTCCACTCTTTCTCATAGCTATACAATGAAAACAAAAAGGATCTGAGATGATCAGTAAGTAATTACTATATCAGAGCCTTTGATAATTGCACCATTGGGAATGCTGCATCTTACTGCTTGTGATGAATCTTGACAAGAGAATGAGAAGAGAGAGAGACATCAAGTGACAATCAGGCAGTGGTAGGTTTCCTCATGCAGATTCCCGGGCCTGAAGAGACCATGGCAGAGGGAGCATGATAGACTTCTTTCAAAGCAGGATTTACAAACATACTATATATCTATATTCTACGTATATACCACATGCTCATCACTTCTGGAAGTATGGCATAATTTTCTTTGATTCTAGCTGCCTGTCTTTTGAAAAAAACACCTCAGGAAGGTCCTACTCTACTCCATAAAAAGCACCAGAATCTTCTATTCTAGATGCAAGGAGAAAGACATTAAAAAAACATTCTGGGGAAGACTGTGCAGGAAAATCTCAGTGGATAGTGCAGGTGTAATCAAGTAAACAAAACAAAATACTCCTGAGCAACTCTGAAATACAGAACTGTAAGGCAAGGGTCCAGACATCATCAATTAACAGCTGCACAGATTTGATATCTGCCTGGAGAACTGGGACCTCTTTTCCTCTTATTCTTAAAAAGCCTTGAATTATGTAATTTGAAACAGATAGAACCCATATGAATATAGCTATTTTCACTTCAGGTCTTTGCTTTTATGTCTTTGGTAAGTTGTGAATTCCCTATATGATGTGGACACCAATGAAGAGATCTCATGCCTGCACTATTAAGACATAGTTTCTCTAGAAAATGGCAGAATTAATGCTAAATCTAAGTTGTCCCAAAGTAAATAATCTCATCTCTACTGAAAATATTACCCTGCGATCAAAGTTGTGAGGTTTTTTTGTTTGGTTGTTTTCAGTTTTTTTTAAACTCTTATAAAGATGTAAGCTCTGGGGGCTACTTTCTTAGGAAACTGCAGAGTAAAACATATTAAAGCACCAACATGCCAGAAGCTAATATATGGATCCTATCCATACAAAGTGAGATCAACAATACCTTTTATGTCAGAGAAAGAACAAAACTATACTTAAGGTGGGTACTATAACAACATTTATTCTTCAGTCAGACACCAAAAAAGGTTATAATTCTTTTTGAGAGTTGAAAGAAGGAACTTCGCCTTCATTGCTTGCAAGCTATGTGGCCTCAGGCCACTTGGAGTTCATATGACAAACACTTTAGGGGAAGGAAGAAGAGCATGAGTCCTGATGGAGTTGTGTGCATTCATCATGGGAATCTAAAAATACAGTATAGGAATGAAAAAAAAGGAAATTGTGATACCTTGAAACTCCTGAACTCTGCGAAAGAAAGCAGCAGAAATGTAGGCAAGCATTTGCTTTTTGAGATCATGCTCCCAACAAGCCATCATTTATAGTGAACTTTATGCTGTAGTGATGTTGTGAACAAGAGAAGAAAAATATCAAAAAACAGGCTGCAGAGTAAGCAATAACACAGGAAGGCAAAATGTCCCTCTAAAGGGTAAAAAAGTCTCCTTTATTTAAAAACACCTTCCCTTCACTTGTGAACTCTTTTTTGATCTTGGAGAAGAAATGCATCCCAGGCACAGTGCCTGAAGTCGTGTAATACAAGAAGTCCAGCACCACAACAGCAAAAATTGCCACCTTCCAAGCACAACATATTCCTATCAGGTGTTGGATCTGAGAATTAAACTTGGCTGAGAGGTTGGCTATAAGTCCTATAAACAAAATGTTCTCCACAAAGGATGGAAGCATCCCTACACTAAGCTCATGCAGAGGTCCTTGTGAGGTCTTAGTCTTTGTAACTGATACCTAAAGCAGGAGTTGGTATGCAAGTAAGAGTGTTTCTTTCCCCCAGCCATGGTTTTGTCCATGCCTTAGCTAAGGCATGTCTTACAACTTGCAAGAAGCCATCCTCAGGGTCCAGCAAGGCCTGTCCTCAGACAGTGCCAAACCCCTTCGCATGAAGAACGCTTGGAGATCGCAGCATTAAACCCAGTGGTTTGGCACCTAACCGAAAAATTGGCCTATCCTTTTCACCGGAGCTGATATTTTGGATTCACTGTCTCACAAGTCTTTACAGATGCCTTTCAGCAGTGCTTCAGAAGGGAAAGCTTTGGCATTCTGGGATTTTACGCAGAGCTGTGAAGTTTCTCTACCAGCTGTTACTTGCAAGAGTTGCTGTAGTACCTGCTTGTTCCCATGAGTACCTCTTACCTGGCCGCACAAGACCCATGCTCCTTTTCTGCCAAGCCTCTGTCATCCTTGCCCATGCCCTGGGATGCCAGTTCCTCACTGCTGCCTGGACTTGCTGCAGCACTCTGGGTGGGTGCCTCGGGAAGTAACTGCACTGTTAGGTTCAAGAGTTTCTCCCTCAGTCATCTCTCCCCTCACACCAGACCTCCTGTGCAAGCAAAGGAAAACTTTATTCAGCAAGACCGAGAGACAAGGTTACAAGTGAAATTGGTGTTAAACATAATCCAAGCCTATTCACAGTAGAAATTCTTCCTTCCTGCTTTGATGTGTCTCACCCAGAGGCCTTATGGCATCTTCTAGCTTTGTATAGCCAAAGTGTCAAGGTCAGTAGAGTTGTTTTCTTGTGTTGCTACTCAGTCCAGCTGGAGCTACTAAAACATTCATATGATTTTACTAGATAACTGTTGCACATATACTCTGTACAGCTCTAATTCTCAGTTGGTTTTGCCAGCTTTTTATAGACCGCACTAGAAGTTATTAACTTGAGAACGGGTTGTGTTACTTTTCTGTGTTACAAGTTTATTAATGCTGACTGAGATGATGTCCCTTCTGGGATGGTACCTACATTTTCTACAATAGTTGAGACAGCACAAGTTGTTTTAGGATAAAAAGAGATAAGCTGAAACTGCTGAAGGACTGGAGCATGACTGTAATTACATAAAGCAGAGTAATCAATGTGTAAACAAATGTTCAGGCTGTCAAGGCTTCCTTTCTAAAAATTTAGAATAAACTCATTTAACATCTTGTATACAACTCAAATGTTTACAGATCTCATGTTGTGTACCAAGGATTTGAAGCAAAGCCGAAAGAAAACAGCTACACAATAAACAATTCATTTTATAGAAGGGGCTGGCACTTACTTTCATGAGAGCATATGGTGAATATTTAGAAAACAAATCTATGCAATTCAATTTCACCTCCAATATGCATATTTTCCAGTGAGTGGCTTAAGGCCAAAGAGGATAATATCCCTTGTGGAAGCTCCCACAACACTCTCAATTGATTCAAGGCAACAAATTTAATGTGGGCTGCCAGTCATTTGTGGATTCTGTAAGTTGAATGCTTTCTCAGATGTTAACCTCCATGGGACTAAGCACTCTTCTCTCTGGTTCACAGGGGAAAGAACCTATGATAGCTAGATGTATTATTTTTGATATGATACTAATTTATGTGTTTGATATTCTCAGCACATAGAGCCTCTGTGACATCTTCATATTTAAGAAATCCCTTCTGATTGCAGCAGGAAACTGATAGTGTTTTGAGTCTTAGCAAGTGTTAACAAAAATCGAAGCATTTTTGTTTTTAACGGTATTTCCCCCTGTAATTCTCCCCTGTTTCTCTTGCTTTGAAACCACTGTGCCGTAACAGGATCAGTATGAGTGGGTGTCCATGAAAACCCTCACTTGGAAAAGCTGATTGCAAAACCAGGATTGCTATTTGCCTCTGCTTAAGAGGTTTAAAATCGATATTGCTCTTCAAAGCATTTTCTTCACTTCCCTTGAATGCAAGAACAGTTTGAACTCATCTCTTTCAGTGGAAGTTTTTACTATAAAAAAAGGAAAATTGTGTCCCTGACAGAATACTTTTCATCTCCAAGGCACCAAATATTTATTGGGCTAATGACCCAAACATAGAAAACCTGTTGTTGTCACACTGTATTATCGTATATCTTTATCATTATCTTTATTTTTATCATTGCCTTTAGTGTAACATGGCTGAAACAATACAAAGCTGCTAGATGGTGAACAGCCTAGGAGACAGTTCCTGGAACAAAACAACTTACAAGTCAGAAGAGTTTGTCTCTGACTCTAAAATACCTCTTGCTAAAATCTAACATTTTAAATATGATGAAAATCAGAGGAAAAATTGTACCTCTGGGTATGTTTTGAAGTGGAGTGGAAGAGACCTTTGAACCACTCCTGCTCTCCATTTGTAAGGGGGTTCCTGCAGATGTGGCTGGCAGCACCCCGGTCTCTGTGCCTTCATTTCCCCCATGCGTGAGGAGCACAGAAATGGTACCGAGTCAGAGTATCTGGGCTGGACTTTCTGCCCGAGTCACTTTGGAGATTCTCAGTGGAACTAGCAGAGTAATTCTGCAAAGAATTTCACTCACAGACTTTTTACACAGATGGAAGTGGCTTCAGAAGTCGCCAGGAGGATCAAGCCTTGCAATATGTTTGTTTGCCAAAGTTTTAAAATCAGTAAAAATGTCTGGCGCTGAGCCAGCACCTTGGTCTGGATCCGAAACATTTGTGTTCTGGTAAAAAGTGGGGTGTGGAGAAACATTTGATTTCGTCCTCGTGTAAAACTGAGTTTCTGGCCTGGGCTTACTGCAGAATTAAGGCTAAGTTTAAACGTAGTCCTAATGGTAAGTGTGGACTCTAAAAATGACAGGTCTGGGTCTCATGCTGGGGCTTTGCTTTGCTGATGTAAAGGTATATTGGGTGCCTCCTTGCCCTAGGTTAGCAGAAAGGGTAGAATCCAACATTTAGGGTACTAATGCAGGTTTTCCTAGAACTAAAGGAACAGCTGAAACTTTGGCTAGAAATAAGAGACTGCTTGGAATGAAAGTCGTGGATCTTTCACCAGCATGTGAGAGACAGATACACCCATGGGTGGACAGAGGACGGTATCTGGGAGGAAGAACAGGTGCAGGCAAAGGTGTGTGCTAGGCTCTTAGCTTCATCAGCTGTCTGCACAGCCTGTGAAGGCAAAGCTAGTCCTCCACCACTCTACTCCCTGTGCTGCTCGTCTTTATCGCGTAATGCCAGTTAAGCTACAGGCTTCAGATGCACCCCTACATAGGGCAGTTGGATTCCTTTTTTATCTGGACACTTAGCAGAGCTTATATAGTCTTTCTTCTTTTCAAATATAATGTAAAATGGAGTATGACACCTTCAATGAGTAGTCTGGGTGCAAATCTCAAAGGCACCATGAAGTGCTGTCCTTCATGCCCGAGCAGCTTGGTGTCCTGCCCTTGCAGTGTGGCTCATCACGAGCAGCGAGAGGGTTCTGTTTCTGGGCTCTGGTACAGCGATCGATCTGCTGCGAGTGCCACAGAGCTGCCGTAAATGCTGCCAGCTGGGGCGGGTCTCTTTATCCTCTGCAAACTGCCAGGGCCTGATCCCCTATCCTCTTCTTTGCTAAATCCTGCGGGTGCTTTAGCTACACGTGGAATGGAGAATCGGGGCCCAAGACCGAGGAAGAAAGGGAAACGTGCTTCTGTGAAGAAATTACAGAATGACCAGTGCTTCTAGAGCCCAAGCAGTGTAATTGGCCAAAGTTACTGAATCACACGAGAAGAGGAAGAGGCAATCTGTAATACTCCATGTCTGCCTTTGTTTCTATCTGTTATTTGAATGTTTAAAACGTCAATGAAGAATTATGAAGAAACACGAGGGTGACATTTGAGAGGACTGGGGGAAAATCAATTATTAATAAACTGAGCAAAATTAGATATAATAATGAACAGTACTCTACAACTGTGACCCTTCTGCCCTCCTCATCCTTCAAGGCAGGATGTAGGCTCCTGTTGTGGGTGCTAAAGGAGAATATGGTTGCTATGGCATAGCTGTTTGGTCATAACCATATCAGGATTATTTAGAAACCTGCGTGTTTTAAAATTAAAGTAGTGCCCCAACTTTGAAACTTGACCTTACTGAGAATGTGTGAAGGAATCATTTGATGCTCTGATATTGCTACAGCAAACTTTCCTCATTTCCTAGAACAGCACTAGATTTCCAAGAACATTTTTGCCACCATTCCCCTCTAGAGGAATCCAGTGCTCAGACAATCGATGCTGGAGTGGTTTCATGGTGTTCAGCAGACAACAGGCACTACATGAATCCTCGTCTTCCATGCCAGGCCCCAGTGAGCTGAGCAAGGATGGGACTGAGAAGAAAGAGTGCTCTGCAGGTGCTGGGGTCTCTTTCAGCACCACAATAAAAACCTGTCCCAGCTGCTTTGCTATACTGGTTCCCATCGCAAAGGAATATATGCACAGCTTCTGAGCACAGACAGGCATGCACAGACCAACACCGAGTACCATCCACAGAGCTAAATGAGACATTTAACACAACTGACCTTTAACTTTTCTTCCTCCTTTTTGTTTTAAACCCAGGTCTAGTCCCACCCTCGGTGCAGGAAGCATAAGGAAACGGGTTGAGGGGGTACTACATTCCATTTTCCCAATCTGCAGCACCATAGCTGCTGTACAAACAACTCCACACAATGTCGCTGCTTCTTGCCAAGCTGACCTTTAATTGTGCTGGGCAATGGCAGGAGGCCAGCACCACCTTTGAGACTGATGTCACCACCAGTCTATGACATGCCCACAAGCAACACATTTTCATAAAGATCCACGCTCCTCATTCACCACGGAGACTAGTTTCTATTTGTGTTAAAATCCCTATATATGGCAGCGTGCCACCTGCAACTCCCAGAAAATCCTCAGAGATGCTGGCTTGAACTGAAAGGCGTTTTCCACGGAGTCAGTTATGGCACAAGCGCATTTCACACTCCCGGGTTGGAAATTGACTGAAACGCGGCATTTGTGACGCCGTTGTTTGGTGCTGCCATTCATGGAAGAAGCAGGGTATGTAAACGTAGGCAGATCCGTGAATACTCCCACTCCAGCTGCCCTGCTCATCTTGCCCCGCTCTCCTTTGTGCACCAACCACGCAGCGCAGCAGCCCAGTGGGAAGCTCCGGGGAGCTACGAGTGAGGCAGCAGTGGAAAGCTCATGGGCAGGATCCTTTCAGCTGGAGCTGCTCTCTTCACAGAGGGTGCCCAGCAGCACCCAGAGCTGGTCTCTAGGTGGTTTGGCCTTGACCAGGATGGTGCAGCCCAGAGAATCCAGGCCAGGGCTACAGTCCCCTTACAGTGGCTGGACATCATGCCTGCGGCTGTAATGCCTTGTCTGCTCAGACTGGTGAACTTTTAGGCAGTATAAGACGTGGCTCAGCAACTTTCTTAAGGCACTTATCAACTGAAACGCTTGGCAGTACTAAGAGACCTGCTGCGTAACACCAGAGGGATGCTCTCCTCCCACTGGCTCGCCTTCTCTAGCCTGATGGTCCCTTCTTGTTTCGTGGAAAAACGCATAGGATCTGGAATCTTTTATTAAACCTTGCCATTGATTTGCTGTAAGTGCAAAGGCAGCCTAGTGAACTCAGCACAGCCTAGGAAGGAGCAGGAATGATGCACCTCATTACATAAATCATCTAACTTCTAAATGCCTCAGTTTCCCAGCTGGCAAAACAGCAGCCATCACAGGAGAGGAAGCAAACTGCCGTATGTTCCCAAGAAGCAAACGTCTGTGTAAGCATTGTCTGGGCTCATATAGGATTTGTACAGGGAAAACAATATCAAAATCCAGATGGGTACTTCGAAAAGAGACTGAAAGTCAGACACAGTCCTGCCGGGTGCTAGCAGCTCGCATCCTTCCTGTCGGCTTCTGGAAATCAGATGAGCAGTTGTAGTTTCTTATGGCAGCTGTCACTTATTCTTGCTGTGCTGCTGCCTGACCCCTCCTGCTCAAACCTGCCCAGCTGTCTGGATTAGTAACTTTTCCACTGTTGGATTTCCCATCCAAGTTAAAAAGAAATACAAATACTCTTCACAGAGAGCACACACCTCTTGAAAAATGGGCAAGAGCACTCCTGTCCTCAGTCACAGGACACAGCCAACTAAAGGGCATGCAGCCTGCATCATGAAAATAACTACAAGTGGATCTTTTCTTGCATAGCACCACTGCTGCATTAATGCATTTCCTGAACGGCTATGGATTGTCCCTATTCAAAGAGGCCGAGTTCCAAAAAACTCCTTGTAGCTCTGCTTCTCTCATTGCCAGAAACAGAGAGACAAAGAAATTCCTTTCTCCTGCCTCCGCTTGCTCCGATTTAATTAGTACCACAATTTCTTCCTGTTCTAAGGAAATAGCTGCTTCTGCTGCAGGTCACTCCAGCACAAGTACTGCACAGGGATTCTATCACTAATATAAAAACAAGTTCCCGGTAAAATATGGTGCTGTAACGTAGAGAAAACTTTTTAAAACTGTCCGAAGAAATCCTGTTATATTGTTACTGGTCAAGCTCTTTGGCTCTGCATTGCCAGGCACTACGTGTAGCAGCTACAGCTAAACCTCACGTCAGAGTCTCCGACATTCCCATAACCACTCAGTCACACTGGTCAGCAGGAGTGTCTGGTCATTTACGCTGCCGGAGACGACGTGCCACAGCAGTGCTACGGCAAGAGCAAGCACCTTCCCAGTACAAGCATACTTTCTCCAGGAGAAGGGTGCGATGTGCCGGGGCAGCACCTTCTGGGGGCCCTTTTAGCCCTGGTTCCCCCCCCTTTCCACCGCACAAACTGCAACACTCCCTGCCCTAGGTACAAGGCACCTTTGCTTTCATCTTGCCCTCTCTGACAAACTTACATGGGTGTGTGCGTGCTTGTGTAATTAGGTATTTTTTTGTGTGTGTACATAATAAAAACAGTCTCCACTCCACACAGGTTTTTCCTGAGGGAGAGGATGAGCAAATAAATTATGGGACAGATGTTAGTCATGCTGCTTATTAAACCATGGGATGGTAGAGTTCAAATACTGAAGTGGTAAGTGTGGCAGGACTGAACAGAAGAGAGAAAATTGTTTTTAGGTGTCTGTTTCTCATAGCCGTATTTTCAGAGAGGGTGAGCACACAAAGCCTCTTTGATTTTATTTGGGACATAACATTTCATTTCCATTTCTCATTTAGAAAATACTGGGTTAACTGAGGGCAGCCCTACCTCAAGTGATACCTCCCCGTGCAATGCAGTTGTTCCAATCAGGTTGCCCTAGGGCTTTCCAAAATCTCCCAGCAAACACTAGCACCTTTGTAACATTATTTTTATCTTGCTGCTAAAATCAATTGACAACAAATCAAGTCAATAAACTACGCTCTGATTAACTTGGTTTAAACTGAGATCTGTGCCCTTTTCCTTCACTTTCTCATCCAGTTTCAAGCATTGAGCGGACTAATTGCTGTTTCTTACAGCTTTTGAATATACTGCTGAGGGCATAGGAGTCTCAGAGAAGGTTTTGGAAAATGTATGCTCTCCTAACGCAATGCTTGGCTGGTTTGAACAACCGTGGTGCCATAGCTCTACAGTATTGGACAGATGTTTCACATTTTTACAATCTGGTGGCACGCTATAAACCACGTCTTTGGTGGGGAAGGATTTGCATGCTGTTTGATGTATGTGCCAGCTCGTGGCCTGCTACTCCCTAAAGCGAAGGCTTATTTGCATAAAACATGCATCAAAAGGAGGTTTACGTACGTGGTAGCACACTCAGATGCCTGCTGGAAAAAGGAAACTCGCTGTGATGGAGGTTGAAAGCCAATGTATGCATCTTTTGATAGTGTCTCTGTGCTTCATCTGATCACACTGATATGGAAGAGAAATCGAAATTTGTCGGTGTAAATGATTTAGAGAGAAAAAACAACAACAAAACTGGGCACAGCTTATACGCTATTCCCCAGACAGTTCTTCAGTCACCATCTTGCATAGTCCTTCATTAGCACAGAAAAAATTGCTAGACTTTAATCACAAAGACTTCCTAAGTAGATTAAAGGCCAATTTTCACTGCCCATTTAACTTATCTTTAAAGCTCTGTATTGTATTTATCTTCTTAATCTGAGCTGAGCTTTTATACACAAATACTGTTTAAAAACAGTAAAGAAAATACTATGTGGTGACTCAGCTCTTGTTTCCAAAGAGCAGCTTTGCAGCAGTCTGCAGCTAAAAGTTGAATGATGCTGATATGGGATAGAAAACTGACACTACGAGGTGTGGAAACGTCTGGCTTGTCAGCTTCAGTGCCGGTCTGAAGGACATCTCCTCTGCCCTGTTTTGGAAAAGGCCCTTTTATAGACCATGGAAGGTATCTGTTATTAGAAGTCTGTTTTTACTCCTGTGTATATACATATACGTAACTAGATGTAAAAAGATAAAATAGACTTTCTGTTTTAAAGATAGATGGGTAGATAGGTAGATGGATCTTTATCTGTCTTTCTTTAAGAGACTGTTTTCAATATATACATTTAATTGTGTTATCTTCTGTGACCATGTCAGCTGCTTAGAAGTGGTTGCTCTTTAGCTGATGTACTTTGAGAAAGATTTAATGCCGAATGTGTTGCCTGATGTGTTTTATTTCTGAGTAGTAGCAGTGGAGGTGCTGCCTCTAGGCAGCTGGCAATGAACTTTCTGCATGTAATGCGTTATTTTCTGTTTAAATGATTGTTTCTAGGCTGTAATTACTGTGTCTGCACTGCAATATGTACCAAGGCTAATCAGTTCATCTGTCAGCATTGTCTGCTACCCTGACAAGAGACTAAAATCATTGCAGGCCTGACCTAATAGATGTCAAGGTTAAAAATGTCTCACTGCTGCTTCAGCTTGGCTGTTCTCTGCTGTAAGACCAATGGAGGCTTCAGAAAAGCATGTGTGGATTTTTAAACTAGATTTTACTGAGTGACCTGACTCCCACAGAAAGAATTATTTCCACATAACCAAGGCTTTCTGGTATGTAGGTCACAGTAAATTTAGTTAACTTGCTAAGTAGCTCAAATGATAATATAATTTTGGTGTAGGGTGGTGTGTTTTTTTTCCCATTCAGGTCAAGAGTGGCCTCAGGTAACAGTGGGATAGTTCCTTCCTCTGTTCCCCATCCTGGCTCCATCTGGGTTTCGGAGTTGCCTCTGCCTAACCCGAAGAACCAGCACTGGAGGGATCTTCTGCGCTGGCATTGGGGTGATTTCAGGATAACTCATTCCAGTGGGAGAAACCAGAAACCCTGGTAGTGGGACTGGCTGAGTAAACCAGTTCTGGATCTGAGAGCTTACAGGACAGTGTTGGCAGCGAATGGAGATTATCCCAGTTCTTTGGGAAGGATTGATGTGAATCAGGAGGGCTGCTGGTCACCTAACCCAGACCTGCCGACCAGGAGCTCAGGGAGATTCTTCTAAGCAGGGAAATGTTTCTACTAAATTATTTAGCTCTGTGCTAGGAAGATGCGCTAATTATTTGCCAAGTAAAAGTAACCCATGTCCATGGGGAGGTATTATGCCATAGTGCTGTGGTTCCTGAATAAATAATTTTGCTTCTGTTCTTGATGTGAAGAGGGTTGTATAATTCGGGGAATAGCGTCCCACCATTTCTCCTCTATGGGGTGTCACTGCGTTCTTCAGGATGTCACCACTTGGCAGGTCAGTCTATCCTGCTGAAATAAGAGGGCTTGTTGGACAAATGCGGCACAGAACAGCTCCGTCAGCTTGGGGCTTCCCTGTCAGTCAAACGTGGACTGATTTTGAGAGACACTGTCAGCGTTATAGACAGGCAAGGTCTGTAACCTTGGGTGGCACAACTCAAGGTTTTCTACAGCCAAGTCACAGGTCCAGGGCTGCTCCCCGGGAGATCTGTTATTTACCAAACACAGTTCAGGGTGCTGGTTTCCAGGGGCTAATTCTGTCTTTCCTGTCTTCTTCTCACGGTTTTCCTCCCAACTATTTCATAGCCCTACTACTTTATAAAAAATTATATTTAATATGCTTTTTAAAATATGACTACACATCAACTCCTATTTGTAAAACAATTAAGATGCCTGTACAATATATTTAACTTGCATTTTATGTGCACACGGTGAATCTGTGGTGTTGTCTGAGGCATCACAGACTGAGGGGAGCACAGATAATTTGTGAAACCAGTGCTTTGATTTTTGTCTGAGATGTGATTTCCATGACAAACAACAGTGACATTGTACTAAGAAAATACCCTCTCAAAAGTCTTTGGTATTGTAATGGAAATAGCTGTGACAAAATCATGGCCTTTATTGTTCTTCCTCTCATTCATATATGCAAACTGATTTTTTTTTCTGTCCTGTCAATGCAGCACGCCGAAAATTGAGCAAGGAACACTCCAATACATGTCTTATCTCAGACAACATCAGGAATCGAGGTCGTATTTTAAAGACAAACATGCTGAAGCTGTAGTCTGAGACTTCTCATGAAAGTTCTCCAAGTGTCTAAGTCACTTAAGTCTCTTCTCTGGGCAGAAAAGTCAATGAGATTTATGATCTTGATTGCCTAATCACTTAACATTGCAGTTCTTAGTAGCTAAAATATATGGACCACTGCTCTCCTGTGTAAAGTGGGAACCTTTTCAACACCTCAAAATTGTGCCGCATTGCCTGTTACTGCAGGGCTTCATGTTTTAGAGCCAGTTTGGTTTCAACCAACTCAGTGAGAAAGAAGTGCCTGCTGAGAAATGCCTTTGGGATGAGCCTGTCCACTTGCATTTAGCTCTCCCTTCTGCAGCCTAGTCCAGAGGGATCACAAAGGGAGAGATGCAGAAGGAGGATGAGGAGAGTACCTGGGTCCATGACATTTTTCTGTGTAAACCTATTCTAGTCTTACTGTAGGGATTAAAAAATCCAATTAAGGTATAAAAGAAAAAAATGTCTAGGGATTTAACAGGACAAGACAAAATTTGCTATTGTTGACATTTAATAGGATTCGTATTGCATAGCCTAGCAGCACTCTTCCCTTTTAGTGCAGTATCCACTTGCATTGCTCAGCCAGGCTTGCTGCCATCAAGAGACATATAAAACTCAATATCCAAACTACTAGATTCTGTCGTCTTCTTTTTCAGATATCCATCTACTTGCAGCTGCCAAGGACACTGTTTCATTTTGTTTTGTTTTTCTATGACCTTCTCTCCTCAGATCTCAGTCCATCGGCCTGGGCAAGACTAACCCAGGCACGTGGGTGCCTTGTCTGCAGCAGGGGAGCGTTTTTGCCACCCACCTCTCGACCTCCTGCAGCTCTAACCTGCAACTGATGGCTGCCAAACCAGGGACTTCTGAGGAGCTGCATTGGGTCTGTGCAGCCCCAGCCCCACCTTTGCCTCCGAACAGTTACTCCATAGGGAGCACTGCTTTTCTTCAGGCCAGCTCCAGGACAAGCGGCTGCACCGGCTTTGCTGAGCAGCCTGTTGAGCCCTCCCTCACCTGCAAAACCCTGCCCAGACCACCAAATGCTCTCAGGATTTCCCACATTTTTTTCAGAGGATGCTGAGATTGGCCTCCAGAAGGTGTTTGTACACCAGAAAAAGAATGAATAATGAGAGGACAAGTCCTAAATCTGCTCTGCTAGAAAAACAAATGGTGGTTTTGAGCAACAGATGCTAGTTTTTTATTCTAGAAACATCTATAGCAGAGTAGTAATCTCTCTCACCCAGACCTGAAGGCAGAATGTCTCATACTCCTGCAAGATAGATAAGAAGATCATAAACAGGGAAGGAAAGCAGACTCTGCTTAAAGCCATTAAGCCTCTCCGGAAAGCAGGCTAGGCTATGTGGATACTGAAGACATTAGCTGTCATTTCATATGAAAATTATATGTATTCAGCAGCTTAATACTTCTCTAGCAGGTTGCAGTGATTTACGTAAAAGGAAGCCAAAACAGGGGAACAGGGAGCATGCAAGAGATGTGGTACCTCCAAAGAGAGCATGAGAGAGCTTGATGGCTTTAGATATTCAAGGAAGATATGGAGGGAAAGATGCACTCCTTGGGGTAACTTATGTGCACGGAAATTTCTTCTGTGCAGAGGGGGATGTGAGGGGAAGAGGGTGGTGGAGAGGCATGGTCCAAGCCCAGTCCTTGCCCTAGCACCGAGGCACAACACAGATGTGGTGTTGCCATGACTTTAGACACCAGGTCCTGCTTTGGGTCTTTCCTTGTAGACCTGGGTAGGTGAGTTAAGAGGCCGTAAACCATTACCAGTGATATCCAAGTCTGTCTGGTATGGAAAGGGGAGGGCAGGGTGTCGAGGGGCGGCTGACTGCAGAGAGGCATGAAGGAAAGCAGGAGAAAGGGGTGACTTTTCCCCCTCGTGGTGCCCACATGGACATGGCAGTGCTGTGGCAGGAGGGACACCCCCGACACCCTGGGGTGCTGCAGCCCACACCGCACCCCCAAAAGCCAGCTGGCCTGGAAGGGATGCCATGGATCACAGTCCTGCTCCTGATCCCTCCTGTGCTGCAGGACCAGGCCAACATCTCGGGCACCACAAACGCCTGGGTTACCCCTGGTAACCCTCCAGCTATCTGTTTCAGCCTCGTCAAGCGAAGCTGTAACAGATGTAATCACACCCCCTTACACTAATTTGTGTGGCAATCTGCAAGGCTTCTCCTGCCCCAGTTATTCACGAGGCAATACACCCCACAGACTTCAAGTGAGCCACAGACCTTATAAAAAGGCTTTCCATTTTGTCATAGAAGCTTTTAAAACAACCTTAGATGGACTACAGACCTATCATTTATTTTATGATTTATTTAAGTAATTATGGAATGTGCTGGACTAGGGGAAGGGGGGAATCCCCCAGCTCCACCAGCAGAAATATTGGAACATAAAGGTCCTGGTGTTTCCAAAGTGCCAGTAGAAACATGTGATATTTCTCAATGTCGCTGTATGTGCTAATTAGACTAGAAAGGAGCTTATGTTTAATTAATGTGATTCTTTTTAAGATCATCCGCAGAATTTCTATTTGTGCTTAACCTTCTCCTTCTTGCTGTTGCTTGCTGTCTTGCTTTTGTTTCCGCAATTCCTGCTGTTTCATAAGCACTTCACCTGTCAAGCCACGGGCAGCTGCTTATCCTCACAGACCTTCCTATGTCAGGATGGCCAGCAGCTAATTCTGCAGGCTGGTGTATCCTTGATGTGCAAGGCAAATACCATTTCCTGGTATCAAAGGTACAAATCAGTCATTTGAATTGTCTTCTGCATCATTGAAAAAAAACCTGCAGCTGTCACAAGATACAGAACAGCATTTTTATTTGCTGGCAGTCAACATTGCTCGTTCATTTGCAACTTTAACTTACTTCATTTAGGAGAAAGAGATTTTAAGGAAGCAGCAACCCCCCCC
>Ga0065711_1001081_pt1 | contig 48788 bp, 26 predicted proteins | sample Hoacrofraction12_FD_59098 | JGI IMG/M metagenome (GOLD analysis project Ga0065711, IMG submission 59098) | Hoatzin crop microbial communities from Cojedes, Venezuela - Epithelial fraction 12 v2 (version 2) | ecosystem: Host-associated > Birds > Digestive system > Esophagus > Crop | place... | reverse complement strand
CTCTTCTCTTCTCTTCTCTTCTCTTCTCTTCTCTTCTCTTCTCTTCTCTTCTCTTCTCTTCTCTTCTCTTCTCTTCTCTTCTCTTCTCTTCTCTTCTCTTCTCTTCTCTTCTCTTCCCTTCTTTCAAATAATCAATTTTTAAACTCACATTTTTAGTGAACATTAAAATTATTGAATTTATGAATGGGAAATATTTGTGGGAAAACATTTTGAAGTTAAGGATTATTGAGAGAAGTTAAACTTTGAACTGGAATGGGTGGGTTTTCTCACACCAAGTGTAGTTCCAAATATCCATCTGGGATATACAAATAAAGCTATTTTATAAAGTTCAGCTGAGAAAAAAATAACCCAAGTATTTGAATTTATAAAACTTACACTCAAAAATATCAGCGAGAGTCTAGGAAGTGTGACTCCATTAGAACGGAACTCACATAGATTAATAGATTCACAAGAAATATCTGTCATTTCTGAGAAATTGTTAATCGTAGAAAGATTATTAAGTAGTTAAACATTTATCTAGTACATTGTTCTACAAATATATCTACAAATTTATGCTTAGTATCAAACCTGCCACTATCAAAGTAATTATTCAGAGCAGTAACAGCTACAATCCAGAAAAATGTATGGTTGAGAAAACCCCAGAAGATGGCTTTGGGTTTGGATTGCACTACCCTGATAAACTGATGAATTGCCAAGTCACCACCGGTAGAACGTTGAGACTACCTGGACCTGGAGTTGCAATGTGTCTCCCAAGAAGAATACTGTGTCTCCATCTGCTGGTGCGCTGTACAGCCCTCGGCCTCCCAGGAGCTGGGCCCCGGAAACCAAAGCCCCTGTGGCTTCTGTCCTCTCCTGCATTCAGCAGGTAATTCATTTGAAAGTTCTCTTTCCCCATAGTTAAAGGACTTTGAACATGACAGTAACCAAAGGGACATATGCCACGGTTCACAGCATAAATGAACTCTTTTGTTCCGTTATTTTGAAATCTGGTTCATTAGCATCCCCATTTTCCTTTCAAAGTGGATTAGATTTATATCATTGGGAAAAAACAATGAAAGTGACTGATTCAATTAAAATTTGGAAAAAATGGCAACATTTCATGTCAGTAAAATCATTAAGAAAGGAAAGCGTTCAAAAAGTAAGAGTGGTAATCAACAATTCAGAAAGATTAAGCAAACCCACTGCTTATTCAAAATGAGATAATTTCAATAGAGTGATTTGTGCAGATCAGTTGTGCAGAGCTATTAATAAGGAAAGATGTGTAAACGTATCTTGGCCATAGCATAGGCTCATTCCAATACGCAGCTGGAAGTCTTTCACCTGAGACAGAGTTGTATTTATGTTTGGATTGGCTTGGGTCGTCAGAAGAAAAAGTATTATGTTTTAGTACATTTAAATAGATTTCCTCTGTTAATGGGAGATTTTGTGGTGTCAGAGAGAACCCATTCATCTTAACTGGAATGTTTAAGATGCTTATCAGAGAAGAATGTATACATTGAAAATCCTACTCCATGTCTCTGATTCTGAATGGGAATTCAGATCAAAGTCTTCTGTACCTTGGAGAATTTTCACACCCACTTTATAACAGTGATAGAGATAATCTGGTTTAATCAATATGATATTTCTTTGTGAAAACTAACAGAACAGCTTCTTAGATGAGATTATGTCCCTGTAGGTAGTTAGTTATCCAGGCTACTTGGGGTTAAGGGAGACCAATGCACTAGTCTCTGCTTCATAAAACAGATCAAACTTCCATGTGAGTGCCTTTAGCCACAGATGTCAGTTGTAACTAGGCTACTTTCTGGTCACTCCTGTTTACATAAAAGAGTTTCAGAGGATTTCCCTTTTACCCCTCTTTTGTTTGCTCTGGAATACAAAATCCAAACTGACAGAGTTTTTCTTGAAATGAGATTCTGGTTGTCACTGCCATGTATCAGTCAGAAGATTTCACTCATTCATGAGTTCCTCTTGAATAACAGTTAAAACAGCTCAGAAAGCTTGGAATATAATTGCTATTTTTCAGAAATATGAAAAATATATTAAATAGAAGTTAATTATAGACATTGTAATCCTTGCACTCTAGTGAAAGGGAATGAGTGATTTCACTGAGATTGAAACCTTCAGCATATATCTTTATTCTGATTTTTCAATTAAATCTATGATTTCCCTTGTGCCCGGGCCTTGATGTCAGAATCAGCTTTTGGATCGAATCTTCAGCTGGCATAAGCAATGTAGCTCCATGTCATTTTACATTTATTGCAAGAAAACAAATGACTATAAAAGAGTGTTGTAAGATATAGTAAAAATCAAAAGCGGTCATGCAAGTTTACTGAAAAATTTTCAGTGCAAACTAAAAAGTCCCACTCACAGCTGCTGCAGTTTTAAACAAGGAAAGCTACTGTAGATTTTCATAGCAATGAAATTATGATATGAAACAGATGTGTCTGTAGTGACACTGCTAACACCGATTTCAACTCTGTCACAGTTGTGTAGAAGTAGCAAAATTACAATTTTACTTATTGAAAGAGTGGGATACCTAAAGTAAAGTTAACAGTAGTTTCACGAAATTGTGTGTTACAACTTTTTTATATTAAATATGTAATTGAGGTGCTTTAGGTACTGTTTATCACTGCAATGAAAATGCAGTCAGAATGAACTTCTCTAGGCTGTGAAACTGCCTCTTATTAGCATTGAAACTATATTTGCAGCACATTATCTTAGGCTTTTTTTTTTATATAAGGAAATTGCCATCAAAGCATAGTTAATCTAAGCTGAATTAGATTATAATTGAAGTCCTTAAGAATGAGGATTTAAAATTATTCTGTATTGTCATAGAGTAACAATACATTATTAGGACATTAAAAGTAGTTGGCAGCAGTATCGTAAGAGTACATTTCATATTAACAATTTGTGCAAAGTTAACTTGGTTCATTTTTTTGTTTGCACATTTTCAGTATCTCCTGTTATAATAAATGACAGAAATGTCAGTGCATTGAAGGTTTTACAGCTTTAAAAATGCATCACAGATTAAGATATAGCTTAGAAAAGGAGTCTATCTAAAGCCTTTTGAAGTCAATTGAAAGACTGTAACTTCAATGAGCTTTGGATGGGGCCCACAACACGCTTGTTGCAAAGTAACAGCTGTGCAGGCCTTTGTTTGCAGGAGAATCAGAAGTCTTACATTTGATGGTTGGGATACAGTGAAAAGCAAAAAAGAAGAAAGATGGAGGAAAAATAATACATAGCATTTAAAAATGGAAATGAATGCTGTTTGTCTTAATTAGGAGATGCATCATACGCCTTTGGCTTTCATTATTCAACTGAAAACATTTAAACAAAAACCATCTGAAGAGGTCAGGATGTTTCTGTGAAGTTTTTGCAGAAGGGCATATGAGCACCGTCTTGCAACCAAAAGGGAGTAACATCTTCACAGCTCTTTGATATACAAATGAAGAAGAATGGCATATCTAGTTGATTTTTTTTTCTTTAACATGTACATTTGGGGGGTGTTTTTTCCTTATAGTTTACAGCAGAAGGAGGTACCAGTGACTCACAACTCCATTTTTTATGGAGTGAAATGCAAGTACTTTGTCATGTCAGATACGATTACGTATTTGGTAACCTTTAGAAATAGTTAACATGGCAAACATTGGCATAATGCAGTCAATTCTATGCACAGTGAGTAGAAATAAATGTGAGAAATCAACATTGTGAGAAAAGAACTATTTGAATAGCTAAATAGATTTGCCAGCTGATGCTTACTAAATCTTGTGTGCATATACATATATGCGCTTCTAAAAAATATAGTATAACTACATAAAGGTCAGCTACCTCCTAGCTGTCATTTGCTATAGTGTTTCCTTAGTTAGGCTTGTTAATAACAGAACAACACTACATTTATTTTAACTTTTGTGTTGTAATAACTGTCTCCACTATTTCTGTTTTGCTCTATACACAAGACAGTGGCAGTGGAAAACACAGCTGCTCAGATGTTATTTGGGCTGTTGGTGTACGCTTCAGTTGAAGGATATTAAGAAGGAAAGGTAGAGGCAGAAACGATGAAAGGTTGAGTCACTGGGAACACTCCCCTGCTATCATAGGGAACACATCATATAATGCCTTAGTAAAAGGATTGAGATCTATCAAATTTTTGCTGTCAGTGCTCTTCTTGAAGGATAATTCCAGATGCCCCGTGATGTAGCTCTGTGAAATCTTTTAATTACTGAAAGAATTTTACTCCTGGCCAATACATACCAGTTTATTCTTCTGACAACCTCAGTTTTAACGTTGACCCTTAGTGTTTACAACTGCTTTATTTACTGATGGCAGCATGTACCTTATCTCAGCTTTTATTTTGTTACGCAAAGCAAAGAAACTATTTTTAGCTTTCTCACATATTTCTTGCTTATTGCACAAATGTTTTCTGTATTTTTGTAGTTAGAGTTACTTCTTCTTTATCTCAGCGGGCACAGTTATACATGATATTTCAGATAAGGTCTTCCCAATATATAATCACTTCCCTATCTCTTCTGCAAATACCTTGACTGTAACATCTCCAATTTAGATTTAGTTTTTCTTGTCTGCATCACAGTGGCTTTATACAAGCTCCAGGACACTTGTGCCCTGTGATACACCACATGGTGGTCCTGGCCTCCTTGTAATTCTGACCGACTACCCAGCCGGAGTGCTGTTTAGATGTAACTGGTGACACTTATAGCACATCTGAGGACTGAGGACGACTGTTGCTACCCAGTTATTAACCTCTACAGAAACTGCATTTTCAGATAATGCTTCTAGACCTTATGGCTGTAAAGAATATCTTCCAAATGGTATCTGAATCTTGACCCATGTAAGGCCAAGCATGCTGCAGACTTGAGCACAGAAGAACTGTGGAGGTTCCCGTCCTCTTAATTTTTATTAACTGTGAAGGCAAAGTTTAAATGTCTTATTGGGCTCATGTAAAATAAATTGCTAATTGCCTCGTCAAACAGTAGAAGAAATGAGATTAAGAAACACTTGGCTTTTACAGAATCCTAGCATTTTGTACCAAAGAAATTTTACAAAAACAAGACAAAATGTTGCCATTATGCCTGCTTTCACTGATCAAATGTTAGCATTTTGGAGGGGCCTCATACATAATAGCTTCAAGCCTTTTAATGATGATATTTAAATCTTTTGAAAAACACAGTTTCTGCTCTTGTTTTCCTTAAACTAAATTATGGAAAATTCTTGTACGTCTCGTCTATGTACTCCCAACATCTTGTTGAGTATTGCTATTCAATCAAAAGTATACTCCCAAAAGAATATATTAGAACATATAGATATTTATCAGAAGCACAGAAGTAGTTGGTCTGGATACATCAACATTACAAATTTAAGAAAGATTGTACTGCAATCATTAAAAACACTTTGACATTTTCAGGATTTTTTGCTACTGTCTCTATTAAAGGAGAGCACTATTTCTTCATTCATTACCTGAGCTGGAGAGGGAATATTAGCTTTCTCTAGAATTGCTACGATGCTTCCTTAGGTTTGGGAAACAAATCACATACTACAACTTGTATTTCCCCACTTCTGAGCTGACTGCTTCTACTCCTTTGTGACTGTAGCAACAGAGGGGAAGGTATAATGCTAAGTCTCTTCTTCATGTGACATTTTTAAATATTATTTTTAAGACAAGATTTTCTTTTTTCTTTTCCTCTCAGCTTTGTATGGCTAAAGATGTCAAAGGCAGGAATACTTTAATAGTTTTGTTTGTTTCATTTTACAAATATCTTACTGTAAGTAGGTACTGTAATAATGTGCTTCCAAGCTTCTTTTTAACATATTATCAATGCCAACTTAACTCTCGGATAACTTCTCTGCAGCAAAGATCTGAAATAATGAGCTGCTTAGAGCATTGAATCAGGGCAAAGAAGTACTGGAAATTCCATTGTGAATATTGTGCTTGCAAAACAGTCTTGGCTCCCTGTAATTTAGTAAGAGTACCAGGCAGTTTCTTTGATCTTAATGTTTAAATGTCTCTAAAGAAAACTTTGTTTAGGCTTTTTTTTTTTTTATATTTACACTTGAAGACATTGTCTTTGTTTTCCTGTTAAATGCTCAACAGAAAACTAATGTCTTGGATCAGACACATGTGCATCTATTTGGTCCTGCATTATTTATTAATAGAATTTATTTGCTGATTTTTTACCTTCTAAACAAGAAAAAAAATGCTTTTTCCTGTGAGACATATTCCCCAAGTGGATTAATATTATTTTTTTCTTATGTTTAGTGGCAAGAGAGATATATATGCAAGTGTCCTGGTTTTGGCTGGGATAGAGTTAATTTTCCTCCCAGTAGCTGCTGTGTTTTGGATTTAATATGAGAATAATGTTGATAATGCACTGATGTTTTCAGTTGTTGCTAAGGAATCAAGGATTTTTTTTCAATTTCCCATATTCAGCTAATGAGCAGGTGTGCAGGAGCTACGGGGAGCAGAGCCAGGCAGCTACCCCAACCTGGCCAGCAGAAATATTCCATACTATAGACGTCATGCTCAGTTTGTGCATGGGGGTTGGCTTGGGGGCAGGAACTCTCTTCTTCTGGGAGCTCCACCCTTTTTGTGTGAGTTTGACTTTTCTGTGAGTTAGGTGAAATCCACAAAATTTGTGAAATCCACGCATACCGCAATTGCTGCTCAGGGACTGGCTGTGCAGTTGGTTGTCAGGTGGTGAGAAAGATATTATTGTGTATAGCTAGTTTTGTGTATTCATGATCATGATAATTATAATATTTATTATTATTCCTTTCTTTGTTATGTTTTTAAATATTCTTTGTCTCAATCTATGACTTTTCCTTTTTGTCCATTCTCCTTCCCATCCCACTGGCTGAGGAGGAGCCAGTGAGTGGCTGCGAGGTCCTGGTTGCTGGCTGCTGGATTAAACCACAACAGGAGCATCAAATTACCCAAATTAAGTGGGACTTAAGGACATTCATAAATATTAAGGCCCAGTCCACAAAGAAATTTAGAAAATGAAATAAAGTTGAGGCATCCAGGAGCAGAATTCAATGTAATTTTTTACAGCAAATGGAGTTTTAGTTGACTCAGAAGTGTGATTACAATACCCTGTATACCAAAGTGCAGTCAGCTAAGCCAATGTGGAAGGAACATATGGGAAACAAGTGTGCCTGGAGCAACATCATACTTGGAGAAATCTCTCCCTGCTCTGCTGTGGTGTGTAGCTATGTAAGTTCAGGGTTTGCAGCAGTCTTTCATGGACTTAAATGTTGATGAAGTGCTCTGTGATTTCACTACAGCTCCATGTGTTTTTGAACAATGGCAATATTAATGGCTCACAGTTTGTACAGCAGTTTCAGGACTCAGTTCTCTGAGAACCAGGAGACAAAAGTTTTAAATATAGCTGAAGAAACCACAGACTGCATTTCTGGATTACTGCTGAAATAACTTTGAAGACACACAGCAAGGTCACTTGGCTTCACGTGGGTCAGTGTCACTGGCTTCCAGCTGCCACCTCGAAAACTCAGTTCAAAATATTACCCAATATAACTTTTTGGGGGAATTTGGAAGAGGGGAGACATGCACAACACTTAAAGGCACAAAAGGCACAATGGACATGTATATCATATAAGTAAACAAGTATCCACGCACAGCTGAACATGACTAAACTGAGAAGTTGTTTAGTCACTGAGAGTCTCACAGTTCTCTGTGTGTTTAAAACAATGAATAGCCATTTGCTTAGAGATTTGAAAAGTTTTCCTTTAATTTTTCAGAAATGAAAACCTTTTGATTCCTGTTGCTTTCATCGTTTGGTTGTAGATAGTTGCCTGACAATTCTGGGCAAATGCTGAGCTTTAAAAGGTGACCACTGCAACTCTACTATCAGAAGATGTGGATGGCTCCTAGAGAATTCACAAGAATGCTACTCACTGGGGAGTTTATCAGGGTTAATTGCGTTTGTGCCTCCATCTTACAGTTCATAGTTGAGGAAACCAAACAGAAATTATGTGTTTCAATAGAAATGCCAACCCAATGTTTGGCTTGGAAGCATCCTGATATAAAATATCTCGTTAGACCAACTGGCTGCTTCCTAAAACAGTTTCTGCTTATCCTTCCTCAATACTAGAAAACATCTATGAATACTGCAGGCACATCAGAATGTTAGGTAATGTTATATCAAAATAACTGAGGGAAGTAAACTGAAAACTTAAGCGTATTGCCTTGGTAAATTTTATAGAAAACAAGGATACACAGAACATTTTTCTATATTGTCACTGAGTGGAAGGTGAATAAAGAAAGAAATGTTACACACATACCTGGGTTACCACAATAAAGAGAAAATTTACAAGCATTATTTTGAATTATGCGCCTTAATAGGTCTGATGACTGGTCTGATGACTTTTCTGATGATCCCTAAATACAGAAACAGGCTATATTTTCATCACTGCTGAGATCAGACTGCTGGAACTTTTGAGTGACTATATACTAATTATCTCTCTAGTGTCCTACCTGCTCTTGAGCTGGTGACACCACTCCTTTTTTTTCATTATTGCACCTCACTTTTCTGTCTTTGAGGATGTATAAGCTGAAGTGAAAACAGAGGGACAAATACCTTTTTTCTTTGTTTCCTACTATGTAAACAAGATCTTGGAGCAATAATAATATAATAAATATGTTGTAAAATTATTAAAATCATTATTTTTACCAACAACAGATAAAAACTTTTTTCACAGAGTTATTAATTTTGCCATCAGAAAAGTTACATAGAGCAAAAAAGGGATGCCAGGGTGAACAGAAATTGTGTTAAATGTCTTGGATTTTAACAGAAAATCATGTTTTGCCAAGGATTTCTGTGGGTTTTGTCAAATTTTATCATGGAAGTATAGTCTGTGCACCCTATTTACTGTGTTCAGTGTGTAAGAGCTGTGCTGCAAGATGTAGCACAGAAAAAAAGCAATGGCTTTTGATCAGTCTGACTTAATTTAGAGCAAGAAATCTTGACAACAAGTAAGTCACAGCACAACTAAGATTCCTTCTGTCATGTTGTACCTACTTCTATCAAACTTTGACTCCGTTTTCAATCTAAGTAATTATCCCTAGGTTCAGGATAAAACCGCACTGTATCTAGACTAGATAAACAATGGTAATAAAGATTTAGGGATTGGATTACTTTTAGCATTTTCTGTTAAGCTCTAGGACTGCTCCATAATTTCAGCTATACATTCTCGTTAGTTAATTGGTTCATCAGTTTCCTTAGAGTTACAATCGCTTCTGTGCAAGATTCTGTTCAGCTAAGTTTTGGGATTTGTTTCTGTTCAGACACATGGACCCATGTCAAAAATGAGAGATATTTAACAGTTTAAATTTCCGGCAAAAATTGTTAAAAAAATAATTTTCCAAATTCCTTGAGAAGCCATAAAATTTTGAGGTGATGAAAAGGTTGTTTAAAGATTAAGATTTTGGTTCTAATAAGCTCAGTACTTTGATGCAAATACTCCATCAAGATTCTCAAATAAGTAGTTTATTTCAAAAAAAAAAAAGCTGAATATGTGGGTACTAATAAAGAGGGAAATCCTGGCTTTTTTCTGCACATGTTAAAGTCATGAATTAAAAGATATCTCAAACTTTCATTTAAATGACATTTTTCCCTGAGTTTTGTTAGTAATGTTGCTGTTCAGATAGCACCATTACATGTTGTTCTGTGAAGACTGAAGTTAAGACTGGCTTTAATTACAGAATGCAACATACAGGTTTAACACATTTTAAAAATAATTCAATTTACCCCAAAACACGGCAATTACTTTTAAGCCTTTGCATGATTTGAAATTTGAAGGTGAATAAGGTAGAGTCGAACAATACCAAATACGTAGTACCAAAAGCAGGCAGATGGTGACCCCATAGATCACTGAAGACAGACTGAATAATGGTTCTTTTGCAGCAGACCTCAACTTTAACCAATAAAGGACCACTCATTCTTTAACCAGAAAAATGCATAAGACTTACAGAGCTGCTACTAAGCAATATTTAACTTTGTGTTGACTGTCTTCAGCCATTTTGTAAGATTCAGTTCAGTCTTAGGATACCCTCTTGTTTGCCCACAAAGGGCAGAAAATCTAAAAAGGGGATCTCAGCAAGAGAAGTTCTTAGGATTTCCCTTCTCATATTGAAATAATATCCATGGTGAAATCTGCCATTCTTATGACTTTCAACTGCAATGGACCCTAGCTTGCTATAGGAGGTAGCTAAACATTTCTGCAAGTTACTGACAGTCATATGTAAAGGATTCACGCGTATTAACATGTTTTATACTGAGCACAATATAAAAAAAAGACTTTAAAATTCCAAGCTTTTCTTAGTTTTGATTCCAGTCTGATGCCATTTTTTCACCATCCTAAATATCTATCAAAACAATGAAACAAATGTACATTATTATAGTGGGATAACAGGCTAGGTCGATTTCCATCTTCCAAAAGGGGGAGAACTCTTGTAGCAAGAAAGACATTCCTGCAAAGCCTAGTTTTCCCTCATCTATTTTCTTTATTCTTGTGCACAGTCTGAGTAACTTTTCTAACTGATGGGACAGAATGAAAGGAGGAACACTGCTGAATGTAGAAAACGTTGTTAAGGATGCAACTCTTTGGCACCTTCCTTGATTCTGGAAAGAATGGAAATTAATTGTAAAGGGCAAAAAAATTGACTGTTTTTTCCATACACTCAGTAGAACACTTTTTTTCCTGTGTTGTTTGAAGTACTAACTATTTGGATCAATGGATTGCTAATTAGAAACCGAGTTTGGAAGACTGCAGCACGTTTCCCAATGATTCATGTGTTTGCATTGATTTTTGCGTAAAAGCAAAATCTAGCTCTACTATTTAGCACTCAGAATTTGGTCCTCAATGAACTATTCAGAGCTTAATAGGCTTGATAATACTTGGAGGCTCATTATTGTGATTTTATCATTATTTCTTGGATTAAACTATATACATACACACATATGTATATATACACAACACTCACACTCACATACGGAGTTGTGTTAAGCCAAAAGACAAGGTAGGCAGCAGCTTATGGCAGCAGACTGTATGCTTCATCTATGCCAAAGAGGAGGCCTGGCTTTCTAGGCTGAACAGCAGGTCTTTGTTTCCTGCTTTGTACAGCCATCTTCCTCTCCTGCTGTTGCTGACACTGAGTGAACAAACAGGATGTAACCGAGGGACCTGCAGCTTCTTATAGAAATGATAGTCACTCTTCTGTCTGTCTTTCCTTCAGGAAGGTGTAGGACAAATCCTCCCTAACACCTATCTTTTTTAATGTTCTGCTGCTGCTTATCCCAGTAGAAGCAGGCCTTGCCTCTGTGGAAGGACAGGATACTGCAGGCTTTCCTATCAGCGAAAACAGGTAGTAGGTGAAGACAGGTCCATGGGTGACAAGCAAAGGGTGGCAGGCGGAAGTCCTGTGCTTCAGGAAAGTGAGGAAGGAGATTACGCATGAAAAGGGGCAAGCTCTCAGAACCACAGAAGGAGAGGAGAAGAGCTGTCACTACCCTAATCCACAGCCCCACCAAAGCCTCACTTAGCTTCTACAGCCTTTTTAGGCTTCTCAATCACTTTGTACCCAGAATATCATGGACCTTCATTGACCTCTGAGTTTCTAGCTCCAGTCTTACTCCAGAAACCCCTTTCTCTTCCCCCACAACCCATCTGTTCTGTCCTCTGAAGCCTCCACTGAATCTTCTTAGCCTCTTTCTCCCATCTGTTGTGACCCATATTGCTGCTTCCATAAAACTGATTCTGCCTACACTGCTGAGCAGCCTTCAGCTGAGTTAGCATATACAATATGGATTGTTGGTGTCATATGGCCTATATATGTATGTGTCTATAAATAGATTTATTGTCTGGATGAGAAGCCAGCAGTTCAGCCAAGGCTCCTATGAACGTTCTTAACTTTTTGCCCATGAATACTTAAAATACAAATTTAGAGACCTGCTAAAGTAGTTTGCAAAACTGGGGAACTAATATCCAAATGGTTAGTTATAGGATCTGTGTCTACGATTCAGCTTAATTCCCATTCTGTGGACATATTTAGGGCTATTGATGATAGACCTTTGCTTCCATATCCATGTAATGAATGCTGAGAGCAAGTTTTTTCACTAAACTGCCAAGGTCACCCTGATTATTTTATCATATATTTATTTCTCACAGTCAAGAGATTACTGAAAAATATATCTATTTTTTCAGAAATTTTATTTCATTTTTCTTTTTTTCCTCCATTTTTCAGTTCTTTAAATTTTGAAGTATATAAACTTATATTTCTTCATAAGAAGAGATTTTCAATTTAAAAATTCCAACGCATCTGGACTCTTTAAAAAGGATATCAATCAGATTGACCATTTAGAAAATATTCGAATCAAAATGTGGTTATTGTAGTGAATCTAGATTTAGTTTTCAACATTAAAAATAATTTCTTCATGTTCCTCATGACTCGTACAGAACCTGCACTAAACCAGAACAGTATCAATTAACCACAGACACCCCACTGTAAGAGCTACTTTAGCAGACAGGTGGAATTGGACTAATTATCATACAAGGTTGCACAGAAGGAAAAAAGACCTGCATTCTCTCTAGGAGAATTACACGCCCGTGATGGCCCCCTCCCTTCACTGCAATTATCTCCAGATCACACCTGCCAAGCTGTAGGGAAGCATTCCCATGGTTTGTGGCTGAGAAGAGTCAGGTAAACTGTTGTTTTAGCTGGATTAAAAATCCTCCATACCTCCACTTGTTTCGAAGAATGCTGTAGTATAACTGTTTCTGTGGTAAAAGAGACACTATCAGTATAAAAATCACGTTAGAAATTAGCCTCTTTTTTTTTTTTTTTTATTAACAAGCTTTAAGTTGAGATACCATTGAAGGACTTCAGCCTCAGACTGATTCGTACCATCACAGCTAAACTGAGATGCCTTTCCACACAGATTTTAGAATGTCATTCCTCTGCTGAAGGAGAAGACTGGGATCTAGAGAGGGATCTGTAGAAGCATTTGTGCTGAATGAAGGACCTTCTCAGTTTGTAAGCAAGAAGTGTTAATAAATTAACAATGACATTTCAAGGCCTAAATCAATGGAGAGGTAGCTGAGTTATGCCTCAGAAGCAGAATGACACCTCTTTTACTTGAGATTCTCAGTCATGAGTTTCAAGCCTAGACCACAAGTAATCTTTTTCCTGGAGGTCATGAGAGACCAGACCTTTTCTTCACCTTACAAATTTGGCATTCTAATCTCTAGCTTGGAGAAGATGGGTTGTAGAACTTGGGAGAAAGATCTCCATCATCCTTGTGAAGTACCCTTACCACTGTTTTGTAAATGTACTCTTGCTCACAACGATTATATCAATTCAGACATTTTTAAGGTGATGGGGCCAGAACTGTGGGATCAAGCATACAAATTTTTGTGGCAGCCACTTTCTGATGTTAAGAATCCAATTCTCTATGCCTGCAGTTAATTGCTGACAAGTCTGTCTGATGGTCTTGTAGAAGATGGAAAAATCAAATGTGTATGAATTATTTGAAAATAATGGAGATTTAGAGAAAATAGTTTGCAAGATCATTAACAGAAAATGTTTATTTTCTTGAAAGATAATTGTGTTGATTGCAATTGCTCTCATTCATTGTGTCTGTTTGCCTTGCTAGATGCAAAGACAGGGAGAGGGCAGGGCTCTATGCGAGCAGTCAAACTCAATACCTGGGAGAAAAAAAATGACAGCAGCTATTTGTGTGATTGACTTTCACATGATCATGTCATGTCCAAGGTTTGAATCTTAGCTGCACAGTCCAGATGGTACTTTATGGAGAGCCAGTACTTTGATCCTGAGCACTGGCTCATTGTTTCTAGAGATCTAAAGCTAAACCACTGGATGAAAGTTTTGAGATTTAGGTTAGTGGCCACAAGATGGTCTAAGGCACATTTGGATTCTATGTAGCTATTATTTAGTTATTCTAAGGAAGAATTATCAGAGGGAGAGTGAAAGACAGGACAGATTAAAGTAAAGAACATTGGACTTTGAATTTCTCTTGAAAAAAAAAAGATTTAATCTCAGTTATTTTTAGTAAATTATCAAGACCCACTTTCATTTTAACGTGCTTCTCTTCAATACATTAGTTTATGTTACAGTGGTATTATACACACTGCACTGTTCATACAGTATTAACCTAGATATAAACATTTGTGTTAATTGAATCCATGATGCCATCAAATTTTAAAAACAATCTTTTATTAGACATGTTCTAATCATCTCTGTTATATTGACTGATATCTAAAAATGGGTTTGATTGTACCATTAAGTTATTTCAGTGACTCATATCAGAAATGCTCAATAGAAGCCAGAAGATATTATTGGAAAGAATTCCTTTCTGCAGTTTTTGTGTTACCAAGTTATTTCAAATGGAAAATAATATCTAAGTCAGAGTAGGGGCTGGTCCTATAATTTTATCAGTTAGAACATCCTGCACTGTTATCAGGCCTTATATATGACTTTTAGGGGTTTTTGGGTGGACATATGTGGAACTGCTGAAAGAAGTACACTTGGAAAAGTGGCTTATAATGTAGGGTAGAGAGAGGCACACCTGGAACCCCTTTTGGAAGCTGTCCTGAGAATGAACTATATCCAAGATGATGTCTGGAGCTAAGTGAAGAATTTTATCATGGCCAAAGGTGAGAGAGCAGTTAAGCAGTGTGAACAATCAAGATTCCAGTTTTCAGTCGCTCATCCTATTTTATTTGGCAGTGTAGATGTGCCTAGTAAGACTATGCCTGGTTTTTGGCATAGGAATTAAAGTTGGGAAAGGTATGATCAAGGTAAAGATGGTCTATGTGGGATCAGCCACTGACCCAGCTTTCCTGTCATGATGTTTCTCCAAGGACTTATGGAAATTCAGGGTTCAGAGAGTCTGCATAACCATGCCCCTAAGATATAAGGCTTAGGGAGGTTTATAGTGCAAATTGCATTGTAGTGGAAAGAGAACAGATTTTGCTTTATGTGGGTTAGCTCAGGCACTCTCAGTCTTGCTGCAGCAGATGACAACCCTTTGCAAATCATCATACTGGAAAAGACAACAACTAGCAATGGATTCCTGCTATCTTTTATGCTTACTGGATTGCTTTGAACTGTAAGACAAGTTTTGGGCCAGTTTTTTATTTATCTTTTCCTACATCATTTGTCTTTCAACAAGTCACAGCCAGTCACAAACAGGCTTTTTACCAAGATATCTAGGGAATGTCTTTTTCCAGATACTGTGGTCACAGGTATTTTTTCAGCCAAAAGGCTAAATTAACTCTGTCATAGTTTTTCTTTAAGGGAGAGAATGTAACGGTAGGACTGAAGGCAGACCTGTTATTCTAACAAGCTCCCCTCTGTTTTCCCTCTGCATGCTCACAAAAATCCCTGTATTCCTCTTGAATCCATGCTTCATGCCATTCTTGTCCATCTCTGCTCCTCCTGGTTTTCAAAATCTTCCCACTTGTTGCTCAAAACACAGCGTTTACACTTATTTCTTCCAGTGTGTGAACTCTTCGTGGTGAAGCATGTCAGAATAAGCCATACCTATATTGTTTCTTTGTGTGAATACAATCGACTTGCTATATATCCTCTGAAATGTATGTCTGTAGACTTATGGGAAATTAATAAAACAAATTAAAACTGACAGCTTTGAAATTATATGCTACCCTTAGCATATGGACTACCTCACATGAATACTTTACAAGATTTGTATCAGGATTATGGACAGTAACTCAATGGGGGATAACTTCTGAACTGTATTCCTAAATCTCATTTGACAGGTTTTGGATGCTGTATAATTCTTACAGTAGTATAATGTCATGCCAGTGATGCTACAGTCATCATTAAGATAGTCCTTTCATTGTTAGTGCTGAATTTGTCTTATAATTGCTTTTGCAGTTAAATTTCATGTGCTTTTTCTGAGTAGACAAATGAGCTTCCTTTTACATGCTTCATTCTCCATCAAGACACATTTTGAAGATCCAGTTTCCTCAGAAATAGATAGCTATATCTGGAGAGAAAAAATAACAACAATGCTTTATGCTCTGAGCTTTTAAAATTATACCAATGATTTACAGTATCAGCTTGGCATCATTATAAAAAATAAGGAAGTAAAGATTTGTAAACGGCATTAATTTTATTAAGATTTTGTACTAATTTACTTGCAGTAGTGGTCTACATCAAGAAAATTATATCTTTAACAGAGTGAGTGAAAGATTAGGACAGTTTAATTACTTAAGACAGAGAGCAGACTGCTCTGCTGTCCTCTGCCACAATCAAATCCTAGACCAGTGGTTAAGGAATTTTCTTGGAATATGGAAATGATAGTAATTAAACCTGGAGTGCTTGTCTACTGGTGAGCCTGCTTGGTATGTCCTGCAGCTCTTGCCACTTTGCAGTCCTTGTGATTAACTGTTCTTCTCTTGGAAGTATCAGAAGAATGAGGAAAGAGATGCTGCTTTTTAGTTTGAACAAAATGTGATATGTAAAATAAAATAAAAAGAGTATTTGTTTGCTTGATAAGGAAAAAAAGTATTATTTTGAAGGAAGTTTTTTTGCTATGTTACTAGAAAATATAACAGTTCTTTTTTTTTCTAATTCTGGTGCCAAACTGTTAAATGGCAATTCAGTGTGCAGATGGGTAGATGTAGCTAGTTGTAGATGTAGGTAACATACAGAAATCTGCTCAGATTAAACCAGTTGTAGACGTTGTTTAGTTTAGCCAGTATAATACTGAAAAGTTACAGTAAAAATGAGGTGCACTAAAAAGTCCTGCTATGTAAACTGTTAACAATGACTAGAAGTAGTCAGTGAACAGCTGCCTATCCCATGCACTGGTTATGGTCAACACAAGGGTTTAAGGAGCAAGTATCGCAGTCCTTCAGCCAAAGCAGACACAGCCTGAAGTAAGAGCAGGTAACTTGAAGTGAAGCAAAGATTGCTTACTGTGGAATTAAAGGAGAGTCTTCCCTTTGCACAGCTGTAACTATCTTTGCTGATCTAACCTCTCTGGTTGTATTTATACAATCTTCCTGAACAAATCAGGTATTGCCACTGATTTAGTGTAAGGACAGTGGATGTCTCTGAGCTTTGATAACTGTTTCTACCTCACTTATAAGAGCTCTTTGCTGATGGGAGCCTTCATTTGTGTTTGCTTCTACTCATTCTGCAAAATGCACCAAGTGTTTTTGACAGCTACTTGTGCTCCTAGCTTGTGCTCTAGATAGAGGTTAGAACTAGCTTTGCAGAGTATAAGCTGTGCTTTGTACTGTTTGGAATATCTTTGTTCCAGGGAGTACAACTCTGTGATTGCTACAATGTTCTAGAAACAGGTTTTTGCTTTTTAAGAGACATATTGTTGCTGTCAAAGACTAGCAATATCTGCTTTCAAGATATGTGCTTTTATGATTATAAAATAGAGTTAGTTCTTCACTTCAGATGCGATAATTTTATAGATAGTAAATATAAATATAGCTAGACATTGCATAGTTGATTTCAATAAATGTGAATTTCCTCATGTTGGTGAAATTCCAGCCACTGTGCTGCATTAAAGTCCAGACTGATTATGAAGCTCAAGCAGAAGGTCTGGGTGAGCGTGAGGGAGAAGGAAAGCAGCCTTCCTCAGGTCACATGCAGTGACTGAAGAACCAGTTCATGGAAACTACCTCCCAACTGTGCAAGTGTCTCTGCCAAGAAGAGACTATGAGGTTCCACACAGCAATGAATATGTTAGCTCTAAGTGTATTCTCACTTTCTGTTCAGACCCATTGGCACAAGGAGTTTCAGTAAATTGTGGTTGCCTACAATGTAGTCTGTGCTAGTCCCATAGGAATTTCTGTTGATCACTTATGTATATAGTACATCTTATCTTCTAGCCTTGTTTTGTTTTGTTGTGGAAGTATATTTGAACATATATATGAAAAAAAGTGCATTTTCAAATATACAGCTCATCACAAAATAGTGAAAGTGGCAAACAGGGGGTTAAGGGAATGATGAGACAAAAAACTGCAGTGCCAGCAGAATTCCCAAAAGGGTAAACAAAACTCTTAACTGTTGCAAACAATAAATTGTCAATACCTTGTAGAAGCAGTGGATAATGAAAAGTTATAATGCCTATAGTTAGTACCCTCTTTAAAAGAATTTACACAGGATATGAAATTAAATTCTGTGCACAGTTCTCTTAATTTGTCCTTAATTAAACAATACTCCATAAATGGTGCATTCAGTGACCAAATGTTCAGAGACAGCAAAATGGTGGGTCCCAAGCCATTAGGAATGAAATAAAGTCAGTCCCCTGAGAGCCTGCTAGAATCTGGTCTATCTAAGTGACAACTGATGGTTTAGGAAAGATAATTAACTTTGCAATTACAAACCGCAGCTTTCACCAAAGCTGTTTCTTTCAGTATTCTCTTCTAAATGTTCTACAGTTTTTACAGTGAGATAAAATGCTTTTTAAAAAAGCTAAGTTGTTAAGGATTCATTTTTTCCCACACAAATATAATTTGAATATTTTATTTTAAAGGTTTGAGGTCATTAAGTATATGTACAGTTATTTTATAAATTACAAAACATAAACATTATTTTTTTAAGACCGTCAAGATTTCATTCTTTAAAGATAAAAGCGACATACTGCACCAAACAAATGTGATTTTTTTCTTTGGTAGCAAATCTTGGACCTAGCAAGCCTAAATTAGGTTCATTCTTTAGGCACGTAGACTGAAATTCTCTTCAGTATAGGGAACAGCAGTTCTAACCTACTGATATGCCTTCATATTGATAAAAAATACCTGTATCGAAAGGGATTGCTAGTTGAATCCATATGTCTATACCCCTGATTATCTTTACCATAATGTCTCCTAGCATGTAAATTAGTGTACTTTCATGCTGGCATACATGTCATGAAATCATCAAATACCACAATATGCTCATATTTACATGTGCAAGTATTGGTGTTTTGATATGATATGTTACGGGATTATGAAGAAGCTTAGTTTAGACAGTGTAATATTACGTTTGATTGTAGTGTTCTGTTGAGACTGTAGATATCTGTGTACTGAACAAAGTTCCGGGTAGATATGGACATAGGTAAGAAAGAAGACAGAATCAGAACCGAAACTTCATCAAAAATCTATTTGTGACTATTTGCTGTGATTTCACGTATTGTAACATACTGTATGGCACTAGAACTGGCTTCAAGAAATCTCAGCTTTGAGAGAGCAGACCAAGCTAATTTGGCATGCTACAAAGCACCAGTTCCATACATTGATTTAGTAGCTGAAAGTAGAGTTTAGACCCTGCCCTAAGCTACCAACCCCCTTATCAGCTGCAGACTGATGCTGATGCCCGATGTCAGGCTCTGCTGCAGACAACATAGGTTCTGGCACTGTGTTTGCTGGGATGTCCCATGGAAGTCTGCTGCTCTAATCAACTCCTCATTTTTCCTGTGCTTAGGGCAAGCTGATTTATCTGTTTATGCCACCAAGATAAGTGATAAGGATGTTTTTCTCACACCCTTTGTGTTTGAATTAGAAATTCATTGGAAATTCTCCTGCTGCTACAATGAAGGGTGCAGCGCATTCAGATCTCAGTCACAGACTCTGGATGCTCTGTAAGAACAAATTATTTTAAATAATGTACTTCTTTCTGGTAAAGGTGCATTTCTGTGAATTGTGCTGTATACCGTCAATTACAATGGTCAAGTCTGTACAACTTCGCATTTGCCATTTACATGAAATTAACCTCAGAAAAGTAGGGAAAATACTGTGGTAATAGTTTGATATTTAATTACAGTACTTGTAAGTGGCAATTTTAAAGACTTTAATGACCAGCACTGTATACTAACATGTAAATTTGTGAATTGTCAGAAGGAGGGATGTTACTACTGATCACTCCTATATATTGTTTCCCTAACTAATTTTCCTGCATGAATATACTTTCGAATATTCAGCTGTCTTATACGTCATTCTGTCCAACTTTGCCACTAGCGAAGTGATGCACACATATGCTTAGTCACAGATAATAGTTCCATCAAATTAGAGGGCTCAGAGTTTTAAGGTAGTCTGAAAACTTGAATGAAAGGAATTGTTGCCTTCAAAATGCCTGGTGTTGCCCTCAGTGATGCTTATACAGGCCTCCGGATGTTGTGTCGATAGTTGCGTTTAACATTGCTTTCCTCAGTAATATGATGCAATTCTCTAGAACAGCACATTTAGCAAAGGATTTAACATTCTTCTTGATGAGCAGAATGCAAGCCGCAATGCTATTTCCCTGTCCTTCAGCATTCATATGTCTGAAGACAATATACAGAAGCAGAGGACTATTGTGATAACAGAATCAGTAAAGACCCTTTATTTGACAGTACCAGAATGTTTCCCTTTTTTCTTTATTTATTCTTATAAAATGCATGTAATTAATGTCAAGCACTGTCTGTTATTTTATATTTAGAAGAAACTTAAGAAATTACGTGGTCTAAATTCATCCTAGGTAAATAAAAAATGGAAAAATTAATAGATCTGTGGGAAAATACATCTTATACATCTGGATTCCTATAAATGCAAAGAGAGAAAATGATACTATTTTTTAAAACAATTAACTTTAGTTCTTGTCCATTCTTTTTGTGCAAAGACTTTCCTGTGTACTTTAATAGTTTTAATTCTAGATCTTAGTTTGGAGTGATGCTCCATATGGATTAAAAAACAGATAATAAGAGATGGATTCTGCTTTTCAAAATCATCAAGTGATTTGAAAGAAAAGTGCTTCACAGTGTTAAGTTTCAACAATTTAATTTGGCTGTTATTGTGGAGCCCTGGTATCCAATATTGAATTTCTTCAGAAAGGAAAGCTTTATCTCCACCCTCTTTTATGATGTGTGATCCAAAATGCCAATCACTGAGAATGAAATACAATTATATTCACTAATATGTCTAAAATAGAAACTCTTGCTGTCAATATATACTCATTAGTACTGAGCTGCAAATGAATTCTGGAATTGTGCTCTTATTAATTAGGTGGCAGACTAGAAAACTTCCTTGCTTCTGTTTAGCCAGATGGAGGGACAGTGGGTGTAATGACCTATGTTGGGCCTTTCCCAGGGGATTTCTTTGGTGTTTCTTGGTGTCAATATTGGTCTCTCTTCCATTTGCCACTTAAAACAAGCAGCCCCAAACTTACACAAGTGTGCACTCGAATTACATTCAGAAAAAGGCATGGTAGTTTTGTTTAGTTTTAAAATTAGTTATGCATTACATTCTTAAAACTCCAGAGGGACTTGGGCACGCAGATATAACACAATGTAGATTTTTTAGGAATAGGTAAGGCAGTCTGCTTTCTTTTCCTGTTACACTGTCCTACATAGTCCATCAGCATACAAGGGTTCAGTTTTAAAACTCTTTTTCTTGTCTTTTACAAATTTGTTTCCCTATGAGTTGTTCAAAATTCTAAGAGGCTTCAATGATTCAGAAATGGACTTTGAGGGGAGGGGAGGAGTGGGGGAAGTTGGTGATCAGCCCGCATGAAAAGTCCCTAATTCTCTAGTTGACCCTGTGTATTCTAAACAGCCATCAAGATACTTAAATGTGCATCTCCATTAAAGGGTATGAGTAATAACATACTCTGAATGGAATTACTCATGGGCTTGAAGTTTCGCATGAATCAATTATCATCTTGCATGGTAGTTTTCATGAGGAGATATTTGAAACAGTCAGAAGACATTGTATTTGGGTTTTTTTTGTTAAGATTTTCAGTAGATACTTCAGCTTTGTCAGCGTAAAAGTGATTCTTTGAAAGCTGGCAATTCATTTCACCTGAATAAGAAACAGAAAAAAACACCTTCAAAATATTACATAACATCAAGTTGTGGGTTTTCATGGGTACATTTCTGTATTTGAAACAAAGTTTTAAAATTTATAGCATTTGAGTGAAATGGAAAAAGACATTTTCAACTGACCTCATCGATGACTCAATTTTCCACAAATAACTTTGTTCTGTGTGAGCTCCCAGGTGCTGTTGGATCTGCCAAGTAAAAGCTAATACCAAAAGAATCAGGTGAGCACCCTCATTTCCCACTGTTTCTCTTCACCTCCCACTGTGCTACTTACTGCATAGACAAATATTGACAAGTGTTATTATTTATGTGGATTTGACAAATTTCTGTCTAAATGAACAAGAATGTGCAATTTTTGCTTCTTACAGAGGGAAAGTTCTCCGAAAAAAAATCTGGATAATAATTTCAGATAAAATGAAGGCTTAAGTTTTTTTGAACAATTTAGGAAATATATTTAATAATTTATTCCTAGTAGATCATGCACCTGGCTTTACGTTTATAGAACTTTTTTACAGAAAATTGTGACAGCGATTTGGATTTTGTGAGTCTAAAATGACACATATAAGTCTTATTGTAGCTATATTGTGACAAGACTGAAAATTTGCTATTGTGTAGTGGCATGCTTTCTCATTCTCATATCCAATATCCTCAGATTGCAAATAGGAAGATGCATGATTATTTTTATTTTCTTGTGAGTTCTTGTAATCTTCCATGTGTCCTATCCCATTCAGGAGGTGCAAAGAGATTAGCCCAATGAGTCAGTGATTTCCTTCCCCTCCTTTTGAAATAGGGATGAAAGGCAATGGGATTAAATTCCCTTGCAGGCCTGGGAGCTATACACCTGGAAGCAGGTGGGATCTGAGTATTTGAGTTCGGAAGACAATCAAAACTTATGAGTGAAACAATTATAGAGGTCTTATCATACGTTACAGGATATCTGATCTCTGCATTACAGTAGCTATGAAGTTAATTGCCCACTTGTGACTATCTGCCATAATATCACTCATACTGTCCAAGCTAATCCCATTTTTTATTTTGTGTGCAAATGATAAAACCAGTAAGAAAAAAAAAGAATTTTGTTTCAGAAGTGTACAGAGTGGCTCTAAGTGCAAAAAGAGAGCAGATGAGGAGTAAGCAAGATGTCATTTTTACACAATTACTTTTCAGGAGACAGTTGTACTTCAAGCAGTTTTACAGGCATGGCTTAATGAGTGCCTGCCTGGGGCCAGCCATATCATCTCTGAACTCCCCTGAAAGCTGAGAGTAGAGAGACTAGGTACTAGTCGCTGGACACTTTCAGAATAATGTAAAAGGGCATGACTCCCACGAGATCCATTTTTCAGATCCCTACATCGTAAGTCCCTTTCTGAGGCTGACCCTTCTATCAGACAGAAACAGTGAATGTACAAGAGCTATCATCTATTGTGTCTAGCCATTGTGTCCAAAGCCGGATAAAATAAATTTCATTCTCATTTTTTCTTTTAAACTTTTTATTTTCCTTCTATCTTTTACTACTTTTTTAAGAATTGTACAAAAACATGCCCTGGTGAACTGTTAAATGCCAGAGAATATTGGTCTTTTTGTGTTCTCTTCATAAGTTTTGCATGTCTTACCTTTTTTTTTTGTCTTTTTTAATCAAAAACTGCTAATGAACCAATGAAAATATATGCAAGTTCTTCTTTAACACTTAATGGTTTTTCAGTATTTTTAAATACTTATCAGTACAAGACTTCTATGAGAGCTTTAAGTCCTTAACTGTATCTGAAGGATCTCTTTATGAGAATCTAAATAAATACATTAATATATTCTGCTGTGTGAATTAGGTTCAAAATAATATATACAGAGTAGATAATGGAAACATGTTGACATTCTTAAGGTTATAAACACTTTTGAAGTTATCCTAATTGTAAAATTGAAGATTGTGAAGTACAATGTCCCTGAAAATCCTCGAACAGCATCTTTCTCATTTTACTAATTGGTGCAACACTTGAGATCTCAGTATGATGTTTTTTCCTCTGCACAAATGAGCAAGTGGAGGCCACAGAACCTCTTTAAAAAGGCAGATGTGTTAAATAATTAATTTATAAAGAAAATTAGTATGGGGACTAGAATACGGATATTATGACTTATCCAGGTGAGGTTTTGGTGGGTTGAACTAGGGATGAAACTTTTTTTGTGCCAACAAATATTTCTATAAAATCCTGATTTCTTCTTGGCATAGTATAACCCAGCGCTTGGATCCATACATCCGTGTGCAATGCTTGATGTTGTGGAATGGCTTTGGCTGGTTAGGCTGTATGTTCATCTTGTGCTTCTCTGTGTTTTTAGACAAGGGTGAGCCTCAGTTCTGTTCAGAAATGCTAAGTTACACTTTCTGATAAAGAAGGTTTACCTTCCCTATTCTCATTCAAAATACTCCATTTTCTTTGTTTTTTTCTATTGTCTTTCTCAAAGAAAAGGAACTGGAAACAATCTGCAACTTCTGCAACAAAGCAAAGAACTATAGCCATCACTGCCTGATAATCATAGAATATCAGCTGTTAATTTGTCTTGTCCAGCAACTAAGTAAAAAATAGGAAGAGGCATAACATAAAAAGTTGCTTGGGAGGAAGTCATACTGCAATTAGGAGCTCTGTAAGCAGCTCCTTTTTGTTAGAAATGAAGGGTTGTTCAGATCGAACTATAGCGACTGAACACTCTGGACATCTACATTTGGCCCCCAGAACAGTGACTGTGATAAAAACAAATACGGATAAAGTACTCAGTGTATTTTTGGAGGAGACAGTCCAAGTGGCAAAGAGAGTAGCATCTGAACTGATCTCAGCCCTCACCACTCTGGTGTTTGTCCAGCCCTCTGCCTATTGACATCTGCTACTTCAGGATACATAATCGCATTTGCAGCCCCCAGTCAGCACCAAAACCTGCATCAGGACTGCTACGGGCTCCATGTAACTTCTCAGAGACCTCTTCAAGTACTGGTCCCTTTGTCCTGTCAAACAATGACCACAAAGTGTCCTAGAATTCACATTTAAACTTTAACCATATCTTGTAGCATTTAGACACTTAGAGATACCCATATTCATAGACAGCTATGCAGTAAGGAGCCTGCAAGGATTACAACGCCTTTGAAGTATCTCATTCATTTCATTCTGCAAAGCATGAAGTACTTTAATTCTTGTTGTTGGTTTTACTTAAATTTCAGAATTTCTGTTACAGAATGAGTTGGTGCAAGGACCTCAACAATTTGAGTAGAGGAGTTTCTTCTCCCAGTCCCTCAAAGACTCCTTTAATGATGAAAGTATCAAATACAGGCCAAGTACAAGAAAACACAAGTGCAGGTGGTCTTATGCTTTGTCCTTGCCCATGTGATGTCTACAATGACTTCAGTATTTTGAACAAACACGTAGCCTAATCCACAAGAGAAATAGAATGATATAATAGTGCTCTGTCTTACAATTTGTTGAATAATTGTTGGAAACATGGAGAATCTGATGGTATTCTTATTTCCAAATAATTTAAATGAAGGCTGAAGTGGCTTTCTTAGTATCATCTATTTAGAGAAATTATAGAAAAAAAACCTTTCCAATAACTAAAGGCAAGAGAATATATTTAATACAAAATCCCAAACTCACCGTTTTCAACTTCATAGTAGAAATTTAAAAACTTGGGGTGGAAAATATTCATTTTTCTAGCAACTTTTGTATTATCTATTATGTGCACAGTTAACACTCCAGCTAGAGATGGCGATGATTCAATCTATTGTGACTGAAATAGATAAGAGGCTGGAAAGCTTTGTTCACAGCTGCCAGAGGGCTACCCGAAAAAGTGATGTTGTATGATAATAAAGAGTGGAGTTACCACTCTTTGAAGAGATTGTGTAAGACTTCATTTTAGTCATTGTATTGGACAGTCCAATAAGATCTTTGAGATAACATTTTTCCAATGGTAGATAAGTGAAAAATGTTCAGCTTTAGATATCACTAGCCAGGTTTGCACAGTTTATCGTATATAGGTAACATGGAGAGAACACACTGGAGGAGCTAAGTATTTTAAACATTTTTTAAAGATGATTGAGTCTAATTAGTTATCACAGTACTGCATGTATGAATAAACAATTCTATTAAGTATTCTGTGGAATTTTAGAGTGTTTCCAAGGCTTTTCTTCTTGAAAGAAGTTATTTTTCTAACATAGTAATCTGTGTGGAATATGGAGAAAAAGTATAAATTGCAGGAGATAAGAACTTTGAGGAGGAACCTGACTGAATTTTTTTCTGTTGTGGCCTTTGTAGATAATTACTGTACAACCATACTAAAAAAATACTTGAATCTTCAAAGCCTGTATAAATGAGAATGGAAGTTTTCTACTGAGGAGATCCATAGATGTGGACTCCAGAGCCTGGGATTTGTCTCCAGGTTTTCTTTTGACCTACATCCTTACCTTATGCAATATGCTTGTAGCACTATCCGTTTATCCATTCATTGTCTGTTTACCCTATTTAGACTATAAGTGCTTAAGATATCCGGACAAGCTCTTACTATGTCTTGTGAAAGTGCCACACTTAATGGAGCTATGATTTTTCTTGGAGTGTCCAGGTTCTACTCTGCTACAACTGAGTAACATTGTTTTGGTATGTTAAAATAAGATCATTATTAACATAATGGTTGATGTTTAGAGTCCCTTTCATCTCAGGATCTCAAAGTACTTTACAAAAATAAAATAAAGCCTCGCAGAATCTCTCTCTGACTGGTACAGATTAAACAGGACTCACTTTAACCATAAAAAAAAATGTTTTCCTCATTACGAGGGACAATGGCAGCAGCTCGACAACATAAAGGAAAACTAACAACAGCCTACAGCAGAAATGCAATCATACTGCTTATATCCAAACCACACACATCAGTGAATTGGATAGACAGGCACAAAAGATGCAGCAAAAAATCCTATGAAAGTGCTTGGAAAACACTGAAACTATGAAAGCAGTAATCCTCAGAGTGATGTTTTACATTAAAGACGGTAACTCCTGGGCTGTATTGCTGACTGTGCCATGCTGTGTTATCAGTTCACCACTTAGATCAACTAAACTGAGATTCTTCTCTTAATTTAGGAATCTTGAACTTTAAGCCTTCAGTGATTTGTCTTGCATTTTCTCTCTCCAGCTTTACTTCTGCCACTCAGTTGATTTCTATACCACATCTAGTGGCTGCATCCAGATGCCTAAAAGGTCTAAGGTATTCCTCTTGCATCACCATTATACCCATCACTGAGGTTTTAAACATCTAACGTGGGCCCAGCTCTCATGTATTGCAGATTCTGTTTTGTGGTTGTCCAAACCCTACCATAATTTTGCATTTTTAGCTTTGCCTGATTAACTCACAGTGATAAGACAGAGCTGAATGTCCTGAAGTCTCAGTAACATTCAACAATCTGTGTACAAGTGCTGCCCTAAATATGTGTGGGCTAATGTAGTGAACAATCTGAGTAAAGAAAGACAGGAGATGATGGATTTTTACAGGATCTTTGAAGTAGATTAGAATAAGACAGTTGAGTCATAGCTTATAAAGGAACTGATGGTATATAGCAGGAAGACCTGGTGAGGAAAGGGACAAGGTTAGCAGAGTAGTTGTTTTCTGGCAGTGAGCGGGAAGGAAAGCCAATGACGGAAGTATGAGGAGGCAGGAAGGGGTGTGTGCAAGCTAGAGACATAACCTGGAAACAAGATGGTACATTTCTTATGATGCATTCTCCTCCTGCTCGCAGTTTGGAGGAGACAAATGAGTGGAGCTGAGTGGAAGTAAGAACTTGTCCCTCTGTGCATTTTATTCTCAAGCCTCACAGCTGAGGCCTGCATTGAATGCTCCAGGCTGCACATGACAGCCGTGCAAAGACCCTGTGACGTTTTCAAGGACATATCTCTCCTCAGCATATATTTAATGTACAGTTTCACTGAAAGTGCATAGAGACATTGCCACAGTCATCCTTGTCACACTTTCTTTCAGCACATAGTCAGGTTATTGCCTGGCATTAGCAGGCTGACAGACTCCAGGAGCCTGGGAATGTTGCCCTTTGTGAATACATCAAAATCTTCATAATTTTTCTGGCAAAATGCAAGGCACTGTGAAGAGAATGTAACTGAAATTCTGAATGCCATCTCTGTGACAGTAGCATGCACATCTCAGCATCTGGTCTGTGAGAGATGTGCCAGATTCCAGGACTCAGTCTGGGATATGAATGTCTGGTCCCAATCTAATCTATAGGTAACACCTTGTAGCTGGCTGCTTACTCAGTAAGCGTATTCAGTAAAGCTATCTTGTGCTATACTCTGTGGCATCTCAAAGCTGAAGTGGTGGGTTTTTCACCATTTCTGCTTGACTCTGTTATTACCTGAAGTGTGAAGAGATGAGGAGGGCAGATGTAACTGATGAAGAAAGGCCTTTAGGTGGGTTCTGAAGATGACGTGCACCTCTGGATGCAAGATTGGATCGACATCTATCGGACAACTTAGCAGTGGGCAGATTATTGGCCAAAGTAAAGAAATCACAGGTTGTGAAGGCAGGAGGCCCTCCAACAGATGGGATGACGTGAGACAAAAAATGAAGGTGAAGTGATTTAACCAGCAGGGAACTGATCCTGTGGAGTATAACCATAGCAAGAAAAGCACTTTGTAGGAGGTTTATAATAATAAAGACATAAAGCAGGCAGAAGAACTAAATCTACCTCCTTCCTATCTCTCAGGACTTATGACTGACTCCAGTGTCCAGGAACACTGCAGTGTGGGAAGCTGTGGGAAGCAAAGAAAATCAGAAGAGCTCTGGTTAGAGGTTTGGTTATGACTCTAGTGACAGCCTTGAGAATAGAAGACTGTGTCTTATACGAATAATGATTTGAATGCCAAAGTGTGCTCACTGTTCATCAGCCTCTGAAATTGTGGTGATAGTTGAAGAAGGACATTGAGATGGGCTACATCACTTGGGATGTGAGCCTAGGTATCTAGGGTGTATTTTACTGATTATCTGGGGGAGACAGTTACGTCTCTTCAGTAGTTACATCCTGTCTATTTGTGGATGCCAAGGAAATGTTTACTGAATACTGAAATAGGGTGACATTGCTGTCTTCTTGCCACACTTCTTTTTTTTCCTATAGGCTCTGACTGGATGGTAACTTGAATACACCAGTGACTGTTCTCTGGTACTGAGGGTGATTGGCATGGAACTGCTTCACTCATGCTATTCAGTGCTTTTATCCTTCAAAACAGGGTGGCTTCATGAAAAGTCTTACCTGGGAATGGTACCTGGCTTTGCTAACTTTCCAAATGCACCAAAGAATTCTAGATGGAAAAAAGGACATGGTATTTTTATGGAACAGAGCTCTCTGCATTAGCCAAGTTGTGCAGACCTGTGTCTCCCACATTCATAGAAGCATAGAATCATAGGTTGGAAAAGACCTCTAAGATCATGAAGTCCAACCATTCACCCAACACCATCATGCCTATTTCATGAGACAAAATTTCTGCAAGATAAGAAAAAACAAAAAATGTTCAGATGATGAGAACATCTATTTTATTTGAGATTTTAGATACTTTTCTGAAAGATATATAGATGTATATGATAAGCAACCTGAAAAGTAACAGTATATTCAACAGTTTTATTTTCTTTAAACTGGGGTCAGATTACTGTAGTTTGACTAATCATCATACATGTGCTGATTCACAGGGCACGTTCTTGTGTGTGTTCTTTAAGAATAGAAGTACATGATCTTTTGTAAACAATGAGACATTTAAATCTTTTGTAGGTTACTGCAGGCAAATACTACAGCATTTTAAACTGAAACAGTAAGAAGTTGTGTAACTTGTAGAAGGCCAGGTAGCAAGTCAGTGGCATAGCTAATTATCTGAACGTTTTTCTAACTGTGCTTTCTTCTGTTTCTGTTAGCTACTACTTGTACGAATTTCTTCCCTACTATAGCACATTCAAGCTTGTAGGCATAATTTGTTCACTTTCTAACATATTTGCCTGCTGTAACCAGTCTGCTAAATCTGATTTTGCTTCTCTTCCATCAAATACTCCTTGCAGTTCTTATTACAGAGTCTGACACTAGGGATATCTGGCAATCTGCTTACACATTCATTGGTTTGCATAAGGGGAGGAGACAGGACTGCAGAGTGGCAGCAAGTATGCAAACAACTCATTTCGCATTAGTTCCCCCAGGTAAGAGATTCTTTCAAAGGAGAGCATTGAATTTACCTGTTTCATATTTCAGCCACCATTGTCTGATACCCAATTGCACATAAAGCATCTGGTGTAAGCAAAACTAATTTGGATCTTCTTTTGTAAAATGTTAGCTGGATTAAGGGATCAGGTAGCCTCTTTCCTTACAAGAATCACTAGAGGGAACCATACTGTGGAAAAGATAAAATAATTAGGACAGCAGAAAACAGGCAGCGTGCATCTCAACTGCAACTGTTCCTGTGTAAACTCAGCCTATAAAATTATATTAGTTTGTTTATGAAGCAAGCTTCTTTTCAAATTTAATAGCTACCGATATTACATTGACTGTATCAACACCTGTGACTGTTATATTCTAGATGTTTTCCAGCTCTTAAGAGCTTGAGTTCTTATCTCATTGGCAAAAAGCTTAGTATTCCAAAGTCATTTTTGTGTTTGAAGACATTTTGGGGGGAAGAGGCAACATAAAGTAGCACTAGACTTCATCAAACGCAGTATTTAATGCTCAAATTTGTAGTAGAACAAACACTGGAAAAGTTATTAAATGTAAAGCCACTTGCCAAAGTCTGAAACGTATTGCAAGGATTCCTGTGATCTACTATAATCCAGATAATTAAAAGTAAGTCACACACATACAGAAGTGTTAGATATTTTTAAATGCATTTATATACAAGTAATCAGAAAACTTCATGTAACTCTCAGCAAACAATATTTCCTTGCTTGGGTCAAAAAATTAAATAAAGTGTTAGAAACTATTCTAAAAGAAACAGAAAATGAAAAAGAAACACTGTTTTTTATGATGCAGATGCATATTATACATGTGCCTTGAACAGTCTGAACCATGCAACAAAAGCCCAAACTCAAAAGTGAGCTAAAGAGATACAGAGGTGCAACAGAATGGCTACAGCTATGATGTAACTTTTATTCAGTGGGATACTAGGTTGGGCCTCTTCAGCTTGCAAAAATGGCAGCTGTAGGCGAATAATAATATAGATCGCATAGAAAAAGTTCAATACGGAAAAGACATTCATTACTTTTCATAACCCAAGAACTTTGCCGCACTTAAGGAAATTATTATCTGGTGAGTTTAACACCAGCCTTAGAAGTACTTGTTCAGACACTGTGTAATTAAACTGGAGATCCCATTGCTATACATTCTTCTAGGTGCCAAAATGAAAACAGTTTCCGAAGGGTACTTTACAACTTAAAGGAAGGTACATGAATTCTAGGTTCTAAAACACATTGACGCACTGCAAAGTCCAGAACCCCTAACCAGCAGATTGCCAAAAGGTAGCAGATTATTTTAAAGAAACAAGTCTCTTACTTGTTCTGTTTCTTAGATTTTCTTCAAAGAATCTGTGGTTGGACACTGGGCTAAATGGACTTTTGCCCTGACCTGGCATGGCCAGATCATCTGCCTACAGCAGTTAACAGGTTTTTATCCCTGATCACCAAATTCTACAGAAATCTACTGTGAATTTTAAAAAATGAGATAAATGCTTTTGCATGTTGGTAGCTGTCAACTGAAATGCCACGTCACACAGAGTTGTTTGTGTTTAGTTTGCATGCTCTTCAGAACAGCATTTGGATTTTTTCCCTGCGCAGTCAGAATGTACCTAGCATGTTTTCAGTCTCATCTCAGTATTAATTTTAACACTGAGAAAATTAAACATATAAAGAAAATTAAAAAATGTTGCCTTGGAAGGGTTAATCCTTATTTCTGTATAACTAAGGTTCATTCTAAGAAAACTACAGAATGTTTTTATTACAATCAGACAACACTGCACATTATTACTGAATTAGTTTGAGGATTTCTAAAAATTTTAGCCATTATGATTTGGTACCCTTTAGTGTTTTGCAAATCTGCAAAACGTAGTCTAAATGTCAGTGATCTTCTGACACTGCCTGTTCCTAACTTCCCGTATTTCAGAGTCCATTCCACAACTCACCAGTTCTGGGAAAAGAATCAGCAAACACTGAGGAGTCTCACATCTATCCAAATCGTATTCATCCCAGAAATGCTCAGCCTTTTCTTACTATGTGGTATTCTACATTATTGCCTTGATTGTTCTGCAGTATTATGATTAAACTTGTCTCAGTCTTTCTGTTACAAGCCTTTACACTGAATAGCTTTGTGGTCGACTTTAAATTTACCCAGACAGCAAGACAACAAAGTAACCATTTTAAATATACTTCCTCTTCTTTATGAACTTGAAATAACATTACTACTTACAGAAACAAATGCTGACACAGTATTGCAATGGACAGTTAATCTTGCTGCCCAGCCTTCAAAGGCACCTGTGGGCTCGGTTCCCACCACTGCCCTGAACTTGGAACCAAAGAAACCCCAGCTGGCAGCTGGCTACTCTTTTTGTTCCCTTGCCCTTTCAGGGAAGTGTCGTTCCCTGACTTTAAATGTTCTTTTAAACACTTGGTTTGTGAGTAAACATGTTGCAGTCCTATGTGCCAACTTGGAATGTTTCTTACTTAGAAGTATTTTATAGAGTTTAGAGTGAATAAATACATAAAAACTGTGGAAAAGACAAGTCTGCATTTTTAATCTGATTCTCAAAAAGAATAAGAAAAAATCCAGCAAGGGAAGTTCATGGCATTACCCTGGTGATAGTAAAACAAAGGTATACCAGGATTCTAGTCCCACTATATCAAATGTTCAGACTCCCGCTGAGGAGTAACTACGGTTTTTGCATGAGTAAGCATACCAGACCTTTCAAGTCTTTTTATTAATGCTGTATTTGCGTGTGTCACTGGAGGCAGAAGGTAGAGTGAAGAGGAAAGCTGTGGAAGCATATTAATTGATTTTTATATTTGAGATTTTTTTTTAATCATCTGAAGTGTCAAGGACCTGTTCTGAGGATAAGCAGCCTCAAAGCATGGATGTTCTGAACAATTTAAAAGAAATTACTCTTCAATACTGCAATAACTTCTGTTTACCACAAGGTGGTATAAAACTGTAGCTGTCTGTTCAGTACCAGTAAATTCTACCACTAAATGATCCGTATTTCTGGGCTGGATGTCATTCTCATGGTGCTTTGCTGTGCTATGTCTCCTTATTATCAGTGTGGCTGTTCAGCAAAGTCAGGTAGCTCCTTCATAGAACAGAATCAATCACATGCTGTAAGGCTTTGAGCAATACAGCTTTTCCCTGGCAGCCCTGTGGGAAGACCCCTCTGGCAGACCACTCACAAAGAACAGTTAGAGATTTGGCTCTGGATGAGTTTACCTGGGGTAAGGAATGAGTGTTGCTGAATAATGCTACTAGTTAGGGAGTTAAAATGAGAGACTTATAATTGTGTTGAACTTCTTCAAACAGAAGATTCAGAAAGCCTTTTACGTAGCTATGGTCCTAGCAAGAGAGACCTGAAAGTGAAGGTTGTAGAAAGGTAGCAGAGCTGCAGAGCTCCTTTAAATCACCAGAATAGCCTCCCCTGAACTGAAGTACCTTTAGTTTTGATTTTTACTTTTTTTTTTTAATGTCAGAGTCTTGTCCCACATCCTCTGCAGCTGCAGAATTCAAAGAGGCTTTTTTTATTTACACCGTCTGTCATATATAACAGCTGTAGGTAGTTAGAGTAACACACCTGTTTCGGCCCAGACAAACCTACTGTGTTTTTGATTCATGTCTGTCTGGATGGGTTTTGTTAAGTGTTTTTGTGAGAAATGCGTTTGCAGTGAAGTTAAAAGAATAAAAGCAGAAATCAGAAGCGTGACGATTTTGACTACAGCATGGTGTTCCGCTGAAATGAGGTTGTGTGTAGACTTCTATATTTCTGCTGTTGGACCATCTTTGGTCAAGGAAAGAAAAAAAATACCATTTTGGACAAAAATTCTAAAGAAAAATTTGAAGCTATATTTCCTTGGCTGAAAAGTAACCAGTCGCATCAGAGATGCTCCTTCCTTCCATCATCATCCACTTGGTCATACCTCTCATGGGTTGTACAGTTTTTTAATGCTAAACCATTTTATGCTAAGGCACATGTGAGTATTAGCTGTTAGATTGCGAATGGTTGTTTTGAAGAATGTTAAGGTGAAGTCCAACTGCCAGAACTGTTCCTGGAGAAAGGGATTTCTTAATTTAAAATAAATAATAAAGAGCCCTCATATCAAAATTTCCTGTCAAAGTTACCCAGAGAAAAGAAATAAGGAATTTTTTATTAATGAACTACTATAAAGTACTAGCAAATAAATTCTATTTTTGCATAAATGTATAAAAATCATATTGATACAATAATGTCTTAATCTTCTGAAACAATTTCATTAATCTTGCAGTGTAAACTTTAATATAGGTTTTGTTAACATTCTCATTCATATTTTATCTTCCACTAAAACTTGAAACTGGTTTACAGATCTGTCTTTCTAAAGAGAAAAAGGATTACTGTACAGGTGTCACAGTTCAAAGGGGACAGTGACAGACCAACCTTTCACTGTTCTGTTCAAATCTGCATTAAAAAAAATAAAATCCTATTTTCATTATGACTTTCTATGTGTTGTTCTAATATTACTCTTTAGCCTGTAAATTCACCCACATTTCTTGGTACTGTAGGGTACAAAATGACTGGCTACAGAATGTTATTTTTGCAGAGACAGAAATCTCTGATCTCAGCAAAATCTGAGGCCAACAGAAAATACATCAGGAACCTCAGGGAATATGAAACTGTGACTGGCAAGATGTCATTAAAGAACGTCTTCAAGCAGATTGTGTCCACCAAGGCAAAGACATGAAGCAATAGCTGTCATTGAAGTTATCCTAGCTCTTAGGAGCCCCGGATCAGGAGGGGGAAGAAGAGTGTTGTCTGATAGCAAGTGCACTGCCTCATAGCTGATTTATCTGGCTCACCACTAAGCAAATGATGCACTTTATTGTAATTTCCCTTTCCTCAGTCATGTAACAAGCCAAGACAGACCACAGCAAGCAGCTTCTCAGTAAATAAAGCTACAACCATAAGCACTCTGTCCTGTTTTGTATCTTTCCTTACCTGATGCTGCATCTGACTTTTTCCTTAAAATAAGGAAATGAAATTTTTCCTTTCACTTGAGCTCCTTTCAAGTTACATGTTTCCTTGTGTTCTTTTCTTCCACGCATTCCTGTTGATGTCTCTGGTTAATGCCTGATTGCACTTTCTTTCTCTTCCCAAAAGGAGTAGATAAATCAGCTGAGACATGGAATGTGGAAAAGAAGGCAGGAAAAATGCAATAATTTGGTTCAGATCCTTGACAAACCTGAGAGCCAATCCATTTCTTACATTGTCGTAATCTTCTTGAATGACTGAGGGAGTCCCCCTGACCTCTCTGTATGATGTGAGTAATTACACTTCTTTTGTAGCTCAAGGATACTGTGACGATAAATGCACTGAAGATTGTGAAGTATCCTGATCCTCTCTCCTATAGGAGAAGCTGGATGGATTTCTGAGAAAGAGAGGGAAAATTTGAATTGACTTATAAATTATATTACTTTGAGAGATTTCTATTGTGTATTTCTGTCTCAAATGAACATGGAATATACTGGAGATGTGATGAAAGGGCCTTCATAGGACCCTTGACTCAATTCTTCAGTATGAAGTTTACAAGTAAAAACACATCAAGACACGTTCAAAACTGGAGCAGGTTACCCAGAGGGTTTGCGGAGCCTCTATGCTTTGAGATACTCAAATCGGAGCTTTGAGCAGAAGCTTGTACTAGAGGATATCCAGAAATGTTTACATGATTTGCAACCACGTTTCTGTGATTCTGTTTTCAAGTAAAGTTACAATGCTTACTTGTGCTTAGAGGACATACACAAAGTGATTTAGCACATATCTAAACTTTACGTAAAACTTCTGTGTTTACAGAGATGTATATCTCCAGCCAAGTAATGAATCTGGCTGCTTCAGCTGAAAGTACTTACAATACATTTACTAGGACGCACTCAAATAGTTGCTGTTAAATATAATTCCATTGTTGCAAGCAGAGCATTTCAGTGTCTTTCTCACACTAAAGTGTGTCAAAGGCCCAAGGCATTGAGTAATGTTTGTACATGTCTAGAACACAAAGACATTGGTGAGCATGGCCACAAGTACAACCTTCACTTAAAAAACCCCAAACCAACCAAAACCGAGAAATAGTATTTGACAAAGGTTCCTCTCACATGTTAGATGACTTTCAGGTGGATACATTCTCATTCAGAAGTATAGACACCTGCCTGAGTCATGGCTTCAGGTAAAGCACAGGAACAGAAAATTAGTAGGACTTCAACTGTAAAGATTCTTGTAGCCTCGCTTAGCTGTTTCCTCATACACTGTGTTGATTGCTGTATATCTCATTCTTACGCACTTAAGTCTATTCAGCTAATGAATAAGGAACATGAATGATTGTACTGGTTCATCAATGTCAAAGGCCTTTGCCTTGCCTATAAGTAGAAGTTTGAGCTGTGTGTCCAATCTTAGCTTTAGTATTTCCAATGTCCTGAAAACGTAGCTCATATAACCCAGTTTTAGTCAAAGTTGGGTTTAACGGTCCATAGTCAAGAAGAGCTAACACTCCTAGAAATGTTGTAGAATTCTTAGAAAAGAAAATCTTCCTGAGCTTTTGGCTAAAATGGCCTGAATACCCTATTAAAAATAACATACATCCATGGGTCAAACTGAGTCAGTAAACAAGACTTTCCGCAAATGTACAAGACTTCTTTCTTTCTGTACCAAAACTTGCACTTGTTCAAACAAGTACTTCCGAAGGTACTTTTTAACCATAGTATGTGCCCTTTACTAGGGGGTTATATCTTGCCTTACAAGATGAGAGCTTTTCATTACTTTGCTTCTCAGTCATTGTTCATTCAGTCATTCAAGAATACAGATTATATATCTTTCCCTGCTCTTGCTTTATGCTTTTAAGCAAGATGTCGTTTCAATGAAATGCCACTTCTTCAGGCTTGATATTTCTAGGAACAGTAGTTCACCATGAATGTGAAGATATACACACATGCAGGAGACAAGAAAAGAAAAAGAGGACATGACATAGAGCTGGGAGGACACTTGAGATACTATAGAACACAAATGTTTGCACTGAGGCAACATCAAGTTTCCAACGCACTGCCAGAACTAAGCAAACATGACTCAGTAGCTGCTTCTAGCCAGGCATTCCTGTAAGTGTTTTCTTTGGTCTTTCAGATCAGAGCAAGGTTCTCTACCTGAAAAGCATAATGGATTTTTGATGGTAATAATGTAGTCATTTACATAATTCTTATCATTGCCTTATTTCTTCATTTGTTAAATCTTTAAGTTTAGAAAAGGTAAGAATTATTGAATGCTCAATACAGACATCCTTTGCCCTATTCACAACAAAAAGAAGTAGAAGCATGAAAAAAATCTTCTAAGCAAGAATTGTAAGCTTTGGTAATGCAGGACTGACTGTTCTTAATTGTTCCTTTTCTGGCCTTCTGTCTAATCTGTTATTCAAAGTCCAGACTACCATGGTTTTCACTATAGATCTTCAGGAACTACTGCCTTTATCTTAATATGAACATGAGCACTATTCTGAGGTGGAAAAAATCATTCATTGTAAAGTGGACTATCAGGAGTATGTGATTTTTTCTTGCCGTTTCCAATGGCCTCTGTCTTTTGTCAGACAGAGTACATCTGAAAGTAATGGGGAGCTATAAATACTCGTTTAATTTGATATTGCTTGCAGAATCATGTCTGCCATAGCTGACCTCTTCTGTGTTGTTTCTAGTCATTCTTTACTAGTATGGCAACCCCAGAAAATGTGTTTGTTCCAGGAAGTGACGTTAAAGAATCAGTAGCTGACTCTCTTTTGCAGTCAGTAATGCCACAATGTACTATTACTAAATCTGGTTTGGCTAGAAATACTGATCTTTGGGAGAAAATCCTGCAACATGGAACTTCACTCTTAGACACCTATGTAAGCATAGAAGGTTTAGATAAAGATTAGACACATTCTAAATCCCTTTGTGAATAAACTAGGGTGTAAATCTTCTAAGCATAAGTAAGCACCACAACTAATTAACTGAAATAGAATCACAGAAACACAGGATCACAGAGGTTGTGAAGGACATCTGGAGATCCTCTACTAGAAGCTTCTGCAAAAAGCAGGGTCAGCTACAGCAGGCTGTGTCTGATTGGGTTTGAGCATCTCCAAGGACAGAGGCTCCACAGCTTCTCTGGGCAATTTGCTCCAGTGCTTGATGACACTCATAGCAAAGAAGTTTTTTCTTATATTTAATTGGAATTTCCTATATTTCAATTTATGCCTGTTGCTTCTCTGGGCACTGCGGAGAGTGTCACTGATGAGCTTTCATCTTCTTTACTCCCTCCCATCAGGTATTTATATACGTTGATAAGATCCTCCTGACCCTTCTCCAGGATAAACAATTGCATGTATCTCAGCCTCTGCTCGTACACCATACGCTTCAAGACCTTCATCACTGAGGCCACCAATATGATACCACGGGGATGTGGTATGTCCACGTCTCTTACACTGAGGATCCCAGGCTTGGATCCAGCACTGCAGTTGTGGCCTCACCAGTGCTGTGTAGAGGGGGCAGATCACATCCCTCAGCCTGCTGGAAACGTTCTTTCTCACGCAGCCCCAAATGATGTTGGTCAAATTTGCCACAGGGCACATTGCTGGCTCATGTTCAATGCATCGTTCACCAGGAACTGCCTGTTCTCCTTTGCAAAGCTGCTTTCCAGTTGACCCCCAGTGTGTATTGCATGAAGTATTCCTCCCTAGAGGAGGAGACTTTTCAGAGAATCATAGAAAGAATCATAGAATCATAGAATCGTAGAATCATAGAATCATAGAATGGTTTGGGTTGGGAGGAACATTAAAGATCATCTAGTTCCAACACACCTGCCATGGGCAGGGACACCTTCCACTAGACCCAGCTGCTCAAAGCCCTGTCCAACCTAGCCTTGGACAATTCCAGGGAAGGGGCTCCACTACCTCTCCTGGCAACTCGTTCAGTTGTTTCACCACCTTCACGTTAAAAAACTGCATCCTTATATCTAATCTAAATCTACCCTCCTTTAGTTTAAAACCATTACTCCTTGTCCTATCACAACAGGCCTTGCTAAAAAGTATTTCCCCATCTTTCCTTTAGGTCCCCTTCAGGTACTGGAAGGTTGCTATAAGGTCTCCCTGCGGCCTTCTCTTCTCCAGGCTGAACACCCATAACTCTCTCAGCTTTTCCTCATAGGGAAGGTGCTCCAGCTCTTTGATTATTTTTGTGGCCTTCCTCTGGACCTGCTCTAACAGGTCCATGTCTTTCCTGTGCTGAGGGTTCCACAGCTGGATGCAGGACTTCAGATGGGGTCTCACCAGAGCAGAGTAGAGGGGCAGAATCACCTCCCTTGACCTTCTGGCCACACTGCTTTTGATTCAGCGCAGCACACAGTTGGCCTTTTGGGCTGTGAGCGCACATTGCTGGGTCATGTTGAGTTTCTCATCAATCAACACCAGCAAGTCCTTCTTGGCAGGGCTGCTTTCAATCATCTCTCGACTCAGCCTATATTTGTGCTTGGGATTGCCCCAACCCATGTGAAGGACCTTGCACTCGTCCTTGTTGAACTTCACGAGCTATGCACCTCTCAAGCCTGTCATGTTCCCTTTCATTTCCTTCTGCTGAAATTAATTAGACTCTTGTTTTCCTATTTCTCCAGCCTGTCACAGTCTCTCAGAATGGCAGTCCCTCCTTCTTTCCCTAACAGTACATACTGAGGAAATATTTGATGACATTTCTTCCCAGCCCTGCACTTGGAGAAGGGATTTAGTGAGCAATCATGCCCCATCCTAGGCATTAGCTATGACACCTTTTGGGATGGATGCATGTACTTCTGATGGGTGTGAGAGCTATGAATAGCCTCTAGGTAATTTGACTACCTGAACAAACTTGCAAAAAGCATGTGTGAAGCACAGTTTTTGAAAGACTTGTGTGTTAATCCAGATTATCTGGGTTTCCACAGGATGGCAAAAACCCACATCTCTGACACAAGCAAGGCTTGAAGATCAAGCCCTCAGTCTGAAGCATGAAGTGCTCCTGAACTAAGTGGTTGCAAATTTTTTTGATGTATGTAATACCTATTCATTTCCCTGTGGATTTTTTTTCTTATACTCATTTTTGGAAATGCCTGAGCTAGTTCTCTTGGAATAATACAATAAACCAAAAAAGAATATACAAGCAGTGCAAGTCTACATCTGTCAGGGTCCTGGGGGTACTCATAGGCCTCAGTGGCTGGAACCAGCCTCACATGGGATATGCACCCAGACCATCTCCTGCCAAGGGCCCAGGGGACATGGTGTCTCAGCTCAGCCTGAGGCTTTCAGTCCCTGCCTGAGCCATGTTGTAGGTGTGTCCATCTCTGACCCTGTCTCCTCAGTTGGCTTGGTACCTGCACTGTAGAGAGCTGCCCTCCTGGATGGAGCCCTCAGACCTTGGTCAGAATTTGGAATACACAACTGTAAGCATAACATTCTATTCTATTCTATTCTATTCGATTCGATTCAATTTGACTCTATTCTATTCTAATTTCCTGCATTCACAATGATTAAAATTTTTCAGCTTCAAAACCACTTCCAAGGACACATAACACAAAGGTTGCAAGCGGAAACAGGATTATTTTATTTTATTTTACTTTATTTATAATTTTTTTCTGAATCTGTTTCAGAGCCGATGCTCCCAAGCATTAAGACAATGTGCATGTGTAGCCAGGAGCAGGTTGATGAATGCTTCAGTTTAGCTTGAAAAAACATCCTTTGCAGTTTGGCAAAGGCAAGTCACAGAGCTACAGAAAGTAGCAGCAGGAATACAGTTCAAGTAGTCCCTGTTTCCAGAAGAGTGAGATCTTGAATGAGGATCAGGACTGACCACATACAAAAGAAGAAGTAGTGTGTGGTACGGTGGGGTAATATTTTCAAAGGCATGACACGTATTGATGACTAGTTTACTTTAACTTCAAAAACTTTCGCTGCTGTGCTTCCTGGCCAGTGATGCCTGAAGAGTGCTCTTGTGCCTGCACTATGCTTGTACTGCATGCAAGGAGAGCTGAAAAGTGGCAGTTTCTGGTGGGTGCCTGGAACCCCTTCAAACATAGACTGTTTTGCCCAAGCAAGAACACCTGGGGAAATGGAGCCAAGGGAAAAGCAGAGCTCACTCCTGCTACAAACTTACAATGGGAAAGAGACGGAGAGAGCCAGGGCACAAATGATGCCTTGGTGGTGCAAAAGAAGTAGGCAAGAACCTAGCCAAAAGAGACCAGAGGAGACCTGACAAGGGGCTGTGCTCAGTGTTATTGAGGAAAAGATTAAAACCCCAGGGACTGCTGCCAGTCCACTCTGAAAGCATGAAAATATTCCCTCCCCCTGGATGTGGGGCAGAAGTGCTACCTTTGTGGAGCAGGAGCAGCAGGCACCTAGCCAAAATGACCCAAAGAAGCCCTGGCAAGGGATCGTGCTCAATGCTGCAGAGGAAGGCAAAAAAAAACCCCAGGGACACTTGCTAGCCCACCGTGGGGCAAAAAAACCTTCCTCCCACCAGGTGCAGGGCACAAGAGGCCATCTTCTTGGTGCATGAGCAGCAGGCAGTTACCCAGCCAAAGTGGACTGGAGGACCCCTGACAAGAAGTCATGCTCAATGCTGCAGAGCAAGGCAAAAAACCCTCGGGGACCAGTGCCAATCCGCCCTGGGGGAAAATTCCTTCCTGACTCCAGCGCTGTTGATCAGCTATTCCCTGAGCATGTGAGCAAGACCTGCCTCCTGGTCCCACATGCTGGTCACACCTTCCCGGAGACACTAGCATTGCCCATTCCCTTTCCGCCCTCTACCTGGAGTCATCTCGGAGGCTTCCAAGAGTAGCAAAATTCCCCTGGCCCGATCGACCTTGGGGGCAAGAATCCTTCCCATGCCCGGCAAGACACAGTGGGAGTTCTGAAGCACAGTGGGAGGCTGCTGGGACTGATACCTCTTGCAACATCTCTGCATCCCATTTCTTATGGTTGCTGCCATTGGCTTGGCAGGGGATGAGGACGGCGAGCTCTGCAGTGCTCCTCAGATGCCAAGAATGCATTCCCTTGGTCTTGCTACTGCTATCCAGCTGAAAAAGCCTGATAGCCTTGGGCACTTCCAGGTGCTGGTCGTTCTTCTTGTCTACTGAGAAGCTTGCATCTGTCCCCCCAAGGCTGAAGCAGGATTTCAGTCTATCAGATGAGCTTCAAATCTGGCCCCACGGGGAGCTGGAATTGCAGTGGAGAACCTCCAGTAGCCTCATCCAATCTCCAGTCTTCCTGTCTTAGCCCCTTCCAAGTGATTCCACGGGCTCCTCAAGAAATTCCTCTCAGATGTCTTCGGGCTGCCCCCAGGCCAGCTCTGTCCCGGTTACCAATCTGGGCAGGCTGGCAGCAAGGCACTGGAGAGTTCCCCATTTATCCTGCCCCAGGGCATTGCGACTGCTGCGCTGCCGGGCGGTGGCACAGTGACATCAAGACGATGGGGCCCCTCCACAGCCCCACACACCGTTGCTCCACCCAGCATGCCTTGGAAGATGGTCTTTGGGGTGCTGGCCCCGAGGAAGTCCCTGTGCCCAGGAGGCCCTGGGAGCTGTCCCTACCCATGGTGGCCATGCACTGGGCAGAGCTCCTCAGTGTCCCTGGTGCATCATTTGCCATTTGGCAAACCTATTACTGTTGCAAACCTATTACTGTTACAAACCTATTACTGTTACTCTTCTCTCAGGCCATGGCACAAAGCAGCCCTGCAACCCAGAGACCACTGCTATTAGCCATCCCCTTGCTGCTCCAGAGCTAGCATCCATGAGGCCATGCAGCAAGGAGCAGCAAAGGGGGAAGTATCAGTACGGGAATGCAATCCCATAAATTGGGGCCCACAATTTAAAAAGGATTTTAAGGTACTCGAATACACCCAGAGAAGGGCAACAAAGCTGGTGAAAGGGCTGGAAGGCAGGCATGTCCTATGAGGAGTGGCTGAGGACACTGTGTTTGTCTAATTTGGAGAGAAGGAGGCTGAGGGGGGACCTTGTTGCTCTCTACAGCTTCCTGAGGAGGAGAATTAGAGAGGGAGGTGCTGATCTCTTCTCTATGGGATCTAGTGGTAGGATGCATGGGAAAGGTTCAAAGCTGCACCAGAGGAGATTTAGACTGAAGAGTAGGAAGCATTTCTTTACTGAGAGGGTGGTCAAACACTGGAGCAGGCTTCCTAGAGAGGTGGTTGATGCCCCAAGCTTGTCAGTGTTTAAGAGGCATTTGGACAACACCCTTAATAACATGTTTTAACATTTGGCCAGCCCAGAATTAGTCAGGCAGTTGGACTAGATGGTTGTTGTAGGTCACTTCCAACTAAAATAGTCCTCTATTCAGTTCAGTTCCGTTTTCTGTTCTCTTCTGTTCTATTCTGTTCTATTCTATTCTATTCTATTGGCTAATCCTAACCCATAATCTGAGGCTGGTTTATCATCCAACCTAGGCAAAACTCCATGTATTCCCACCACTCTCTCACGTAAAGGACAATTCCCCCTGCTTGTTTCCCAAAGAGTCTTTTCAATCCATTATAGCTGGACAGTCTTATTTAATTCCACAGAACACACTACTGTTAATAGCAATAATAACATAAGTAGTAAAATAACTTTGAATCTAAGCTACCTCTACTGCAATATGTGGATCTTTTCATTACTGAGAGCTGCCTAGTCCAGTATTTTATTTTTTAGTATCATTTTCCGATGGCCATAACTCTTGGAAATCAAGCCTATTTCTTACAGAATAAGCTGAGGCGTTGCTTCTTTTTGACATGCTCTATCTTTAATTTGCAATTTCATTATCTTGCACATCTTGATACTTTGCCTATTTAATTTGGGTACCAAGACTCTTTCTGAAATGGGAAAGATGGAGGGTTTAGATCCCTCTAAGTAGCCGACCTACCTTTTTTTCAAACTTTCTAATGTACATATGCACAGATAGCATGTAAGTACTTGTGACCTAAAGATGAGTATTTCACAGTGTGTTGGTTGTCTAAGACCTGACTATCGTGAAACTCTTCATCATAGCAAGAGCTACAGTACTCACAGCCATTGCTGCTTCTAGCGTAATAATGGTTTTGGATTAGTTTATAGCCAGTCTGCTTCACCTTATAACAGAGATTGCATGACAACAGACAGACTTGCATGTTTGCAGCCACAATTCCTTTAGGATTGCCATTTCTTCATATGTGACAAGATTTTTTTGTCCAAAAGATTATCATAAACATCTGTTGAAAGTGTGGGAAGTGCATGAAAATGACATTGGCAGTAAAAAAGAGTGGTGCAGAAGTAACAAGGATATTTTGCTTCATTCTTTCTGCCTTGTGCTTGTACTTGTTTCTGTTAGAGTTTTATTTACGACCAGTCTGTTCATTGAATTTTAAGCTTATACATTACTTTTGGTTCTAAACTGAAATCTGGATTTCTTTTTGGTTTTGTAATTTCCTAAAACTGCAATCCATTTTCAGTACAGACTATTACATATTTTAATATTCATCAGAATAGCACTCCAGGGTCTTTTCTTGTATCACAGACACACAACAAGAGTACCACAGATGAGGCATCATTGACCAGGTTTTATGCTTTTCGTTGCCATTTTGCAAAAACACTAAATTACTCAATGTTGTCTTGGCCTTTTCCATAAATGCTGACAGCCCACAATTTCCTCTTCCACTTTTTAAGTATCAGGGTTTTTTTACAGTAGTCTATAAACTACACCATTAATCAGATAGTGTAAAATCCAATTAGAGACATTAGAATCCAGAAAGACAAGTGTTAAGGAATTTATTTCTTGATTGACAAGAAAGCCAAATAGACTCATCTATTTAGAATCTTAGCAACAATTAGCTGCCTTAGTTTCATTTATTGTGACATAAAAAATCTGGTTTATTGAGAGCTCTATTGAATAAGATTTCTATGATATGCACCATGAGAAAATATCTTCAAACTAAAATGATTGTTTTGCTGTAATAAATTGAACCATATGTACACTACGTTATTCAATCCTTTTTCTTCAAGGCATAAATTGATATTAAAGAACATTTAAGTCATAACACATGGTTATCCAGGCATGAACGAGGCAATAACCCATATAAGTTGTCAAGGTGAAGCCAAAGCATTTATTAGAGGTTTGTGTTGTTTTTGAAAAGTGCACGGTTGGATAAACATGGATTAGTGCTATTATGCTGCTACGATGACTCAAGTGTGTTTTTACAGTGTCAGTAATTTTTATGTTTAAAAATCACTGGTGCAGTATATTAGCTATAATTTATGTTTATCATCTTGTGTACTCTAATAGGTTTCAACAAACCATTTAACACTTCAGTTTGTGCATATACATTACTTAATATGTATTTATCTTAAAAAAGAGATACTTAAACGGGACTTTCAAAGCTTGCAACTGCATGCTAAGAGCAAATACTGCAGTCAGGCACTTTAACTTTTTTTCCTCTGGTCTGCATTTAACTTTGAACAGTGCGACCACACAATTTCTTTGTACACTTTGTTCCCAACTGAAGCAAGAAAGATATATCATCTCTAAACCCCATCAGCCTGAATGACATCAAAATCCCTGACATGAAGTGTCCGTCACACTTGCTAAGTAGAGTAGATGTGATAAAGCCAACGCAGCTGAAAATGCCAGTAACTTCCCATCATCAGAGGTTGCCCTTTCAGGATAACATAGGACTTTACACTTTGCTAGTCAAAGGATACTATCAATAGTAAACTCTATTAATTACATGTCTTATGCTATTCTTTTTTGGTATCTTGGCTTACCTATTTTTAAAAATCAGATTCCCTTTCTCATAACACTCAACACTTTCTTTGGGGAGCAACCTCATGTACATGTAAAAGAGCTGGGGAAGGCAATCGGAAAGACGAGAACTGAAGTAGAAACCTCCACCTAGAAAGGTCTTTTGGGTGTAATGGATGAGTTGTGCATAACTTATGATACTGTTGAGTGCTTCAGACAACGTATTCCTTATTGTATGGGTTGTGCTGAAGATGTATTCCTATTCTAGACAGTCTAGGTTTGAATTACTAGTGTTTAGTACTTTCACGAAGGAGATTGATGGCAATTTAAAAATCATCACATTTTGGTCTCTTTTTTTTGGGGGGGGGGAGGGGGTATTCTCCTGCCATTTCCTTAAGCTAGCTATTAGTCAATAATTTGGAGAAAAAAGCTAAACAAATATAAATCTGATTTCTGTTTACCAATCCAGTAAAATGCCTGATTCATTCACAAGTGAGGTCATTTTACAGGAAGAAAAATAGTTGTTGCAGAACCCTGAGATTATGGACATTCTGATCTGGTCTGTAATAGATTTTTACAAAGAGGCTATCAATTCTCTTGACTCAATCAAGCATATCTGTTGGCTGAGTTGGCAAATAGGGAGGATTTATTACTCACATGGGAAAAATAGACCAAGATAGATTTCTTGGTATTGCAGACCACTTTTTTGTAGTAACCTCTTTCTTGAACATAATTCAAGAAATATTGATATAGTTTAGAGAACATTCCTAACTGCCTAGAAACAGATAACTTCTTCATTCAAATATAATTTTTCTAAAGGTACATTTATAAGCTCTAAATGTAGATCAATACCTGTAATAATTACACCTACATAGAAATGTCTTTTTTTAATATTCTTCTACGTAATAGTCAGCTACCAACAAGCCACACCTTAGTTTTTATCACAGACACACAAAATATCCCATTTTCAGTGTTTATAGTACACACTTCCAAAAATTTTTGAGAAGATATACCACTTGTTTCCATGTTACCTTCTGCCAGAGTGTCATGCAAGTTTATTCTGTTGACTTTTTTATCAGTTTTGATGTTCTGTGCAGTAGGTAATGCAGCGTAGTCTGTGTTTGATGTGTTTTCTGGAAGCATTACTTGTTTATCTTGTCACAGTACTCCTTGTAGACCACAAGGGAGTGTGGTCCCATTTTACAAGGGACTATACAGAAATATAATCAAAGAGTGTTCCTGCCTCAGGGAACCTAAAGTCTTACTATTACATATTTATAGAGAGTTGAAAGCATGGTGTTTTCCGTGTAAACAAGGACAAGGAAGTTACGACTTCATATTTGTAAAGGTCTGTACTGTGTCTTTAGTATTCAGTGGTCTTCCATTTAAGAAAGAGTGATTTCACATATCATGACAGAGGTAAGAGCAAAACTGATGTTACCATCCTTGTGCTGACATGGCTTTTCACTTTCTGCAGCAAATCTCTTACAACCTTCCCATGAGGGAAAAACCGCTGATCCCCACTAGTAGCACTGTCTCCTCTGTAAGGCTTTTTGGAGCTGCTTTTAATCTCGTGCAAAATTTCAGAGGCTTTCCTGTGGGTATGGGGAGCCAGGATGCTGTGAGGACCAGTTGCTGCCTGTGGGACGGGGAGTGGCCAGCAGAGGGCTGAGTGGTCACAAGGCCATAAGCGCAGAGGCATACTGGCCCTGGTGCAGCAGAGCTCACTGTGATGACAACTGAGGTCACTTGTCAACCAAGATTATCAGGCAAGCTGATAGTCAACTGAATTTATCAAGTTCACTGCTATTACCAATCTAAAAATTACTTAAGCTATTAGAAAATATCTTCTTTTTTGCTGCTCTGTTGATGGTTAATGGCTGTTGCAAGAGGCTGCATTGTCAGTGTGATTTTTGTTCTCATTCTCTGGTGGGAGCTATTCTATTGTTACTGGCTGGGTTTGTAGCCTTCTGTAGTCTTTCATCAGTCCTTCAGACTCAGGTAAAATGAATGGGTGGCTTTAAAGTTCCTGCATTTCTTGCTATCTGAAAGGTTATAAATTGTAGGAAGCTGTTGAATTACTTTATGGGAAGAAAATCTGAGATGAGTTCCTTGGGCACAAATAGGAACAATGGAGAAAGACCACATCATAGCTTCTGCTGCTGTGCACAAAAAGCTCTGATACAGGGCTGATGTAGCTACCACCTACAATTGCTCCTTACATGTCTACCTCACAAAGCATTGTCCTCTTTCTGTCCTAGGGATTGTTTAAAGTAGTCATTTGAAAGAGAAATAGAAGTTCAAAGTCTACAGAACAAAACAGGTGAAGTTGAAAGTCAAAGAGAAATGTATGAAGGAATAAGCAGACAAGGTTATCTTATTTTCGGTTACTCACTGGAAGTGCCTTTCATGTTGTCAAGACATCCCAAATGGATTTAGGTTTCAAACTGTGTTGGTGTTGATGTAGCTTGAGAGTTAGCATGACTAGGTCGCTTAAGCAAAACAGTTAGCATAACTGAACAGGCCACTGGAAAGGACAGCTAAGAATAACAATTGAGAAAGTTCTGATAGTGCACATGATGTGGGTTAGCAAAAACAAGATGTGTTCAAGGACTTGGAGGCGGTCTGTTGCTATTAGCGTTAGTGCATAGTTACCAATCATAAGGGAATATGGGGTGCATGAACAGCACGTGATTTATGTCTGTAGCCTATCCGAATAAGCGTGATCGCGTGTGCAGATATGAAAAATGTATATAACCACGCAAGCAGACCAATGAATTGGATCGACTGTGCATTGTATCAATGTGTGAGAGTCATTCCTGTCCCTGCATGGATGCTGAAACTTGGCATTGTGGTGACCCCGACGTGATACCGCAGCCGAAGAAGGCAGGGGACTGCCGGCCG
>Ga0065711_1001080_pt1 | contig 48791 bp, 28 predicted proteins | sample Hoacrofraction12_FD_59098 | JGI IMG/M metagenome (GOLD analysis project Ga0065711, IMG submission 59098) | Hoatzin crop microbial communities from Cojedes, Venezuela - Epithelial fraction 12 v2 (version 2) | ecosystem: Host-associated > Birds > Digestive system > Esophagus > Crop | place... | reverse complement strand
TCCCGAACCTGGTCTTCACTTACAGCTGGAGGGATTTTACCCTCCTGGTCTCCTTCATGCCATTCATCGACTCGGGAGGGGTGAGGAGAGAGGTTGCCAGTGAAGACTGAGGCTACCTCTTGTTTTAGTGTGGGAAAACTATTGAGTGTACCTTTAGAAGGAAGAGAAAAAATAAAATTATTTTTCAGTTAGCATTGGATTAGGAAGACTAGAAATATACCACATCCGTAGGTTTACAGCAACAACCACATTACCGTAAACCACCAGGGCCTAAATATGGAGCACAATATATGTTGCAGGCAGAAAATAAAAGAAACAAAAGCAAATCATAGAGGAATATTCAAAAGCTTTTTGAGTATTCTCTTAACTATAAATTACTTCTGTGATTTTAAGTATGATTGGTTTTGATGAAACTTTCGATGGAAAAAGGATAAAGGAAAAATTATGAATCTAAGGAAAATAAGTGCTGTTGCTAGTTTTTTTGATCTTCTACAGTTACTTAGCAAGGAATGTATTTTTTTTTGTTGAAAGGCTATAATTTTTCCCACTTGGCAATGGAATCCTCTGTGAAGGATCTGGGCAGGACAGCTAGTTTCTGCTCACATAGAATTCTTCTTCACGCTCACTTTAATTTATGCAAAAATTCCAGTGTTTTTTGTTCTTCATTAACCCTAACTCAGTGGCTACTTGGGAATAACTTAATCACTTCCCTGGTGGAACGTGGCAACTATTTAACACCCTGCATGATTTAAGACAGGAAATTAAGTGCTGTCTTAATAAATTGCAGAGAAATTTTCGTACACAGACTAGAAATTGGGCAGAATATCAAGTTAAAATCGCTGTGTATGCAAAAAATTCTCACTTTGCCGTTTTGTCTAAGAGATGACTTTAAGTAATATCATATGAATTCAGAATCACAATGGATTGATTTTGAGATCCTAATGCTTGTTATGCCTCAGATTCTATAGGTTAGTGAATCCAATGCTTGTTTAAAATACATTTGCCACCTTACTGAAATGCTGTTGTTTGTTGCCGTACTGTATGGGGTTACTTTAAGGTTTCCCTCTCAGACAGTGACCAAACTAGTACACTCTTATCTAATGAAGTGTGATGAAATTACTGTTAAAAGTGACATCGCTACAGGCTGGGTTGGTCTGTATGTTTTAAATATTTTATAGCATCCATACTGTGCTTTACTTTGGACAAGAATGGTTAGATCTGGTTTTGATCAATATGTTTATAACTTTTTATTCCACTCCGAAGATTCTGTTCTTAACATGTTGTGATAAACACATTTCAGTGTATTCCGGTAACTATCCTTTTTCTGAAATCTTGGCACTGGAGTTCTTTTTTTTTAATGAAATCTGTTTCATTTCCATTTGTCCTATTTTAACTTTTCAGTATGCTTCTGGTAGCTTTTTCAAATGAAGAAAGGTCATGAATTGAAAAGATTACTTATTATAGGAAAAAAAAAAAATTCTTCAAAACATTAGAAGTTTTTGCTTTTCAAATTAAAAATTGCAACGACTTAAACTCTTAAACTCTTCTCACATCTCCCTTGGAAACTCCCTCCTTTACTGCAACTTTGTGGTCTTGATGCTATTCACAGAGAAGCTGATTTACTGAATAAAGAAGTTCTTTAAGTTTTCAGTTTTGGAACATTACCAGTGTGTCTGAACCCAGGTTTCAAATTTTACTGGCATTTTGTTGGCAAACTGATTTTTTGGAGTCCTTTCTTATTTGGGTATGTTTCCTGACACCTTTGGCTGTATGGTACTATGTTTTAAAAATCTCTTTTTTTAAGAGGAAAAGCCTATAAACATATACAAAGGACTAATTATAAAATATCTGGTATAAAAATACAGAGACAAGAAAATTACCAGCTGAAAAATGCAGTGAGCAGAAAAAAATGAGTATTTAATGGTAGTTTTGCCCTGCCTGTTCAGCAGGCCTGATTCTCAAAGCAATTCCACAAGCAAAGCCTGCACTATTCTGAGGCCATAATATGGTAATTTAAATTAAGCAGAAGTACATGGGTGGTAAGAAAGAGGTGGTTTGATCTTCCCTTGTATCCACTGGCCTCTTTTACTGTTGCTTCCCTTTTGCCAGCAGCAGTGTTCATTTATGGTGAGCCAGATCAGAGCATGCATCCAACTGAAAAATAACTCATGTGACTTTGCCCTACTTACAAACTTTCTTATGTATTGCAGTTTTGTTGAAACTATATTGTTCTTAGTGCACTGCTCTCAAAGACTACAAAGTTAGCCAAAGTATAATAAGTTGCTAACCCATGTCTTTCATAGTATCAACAGATTATTCCTTGCTGAAAATGTCATGACTAGTGTAAGACAACCTTCTTTTTGTAGTGTTTATTGAAGTAAGGTACAAGAAACATCAGTCCAAGGTTCCAGTACTTTTTTAGTTTTCCATAAGTCTGGGACATTGTAATCCCTTAACGCTTTTTCTCACTGGTGTAGGACTTTAATGTGTCTAAGGAGTTCAAAGAGAGTTTGACACTAAATGGTCCTTTCTGTACTAACATTGCTATAGGGAAAACCACTATAAAGTGAAAGAAGCTATGAATTTTTGCAATAGAACAGAAGAGCGTATTCATGTAATAGTGTATTCTGGCACATATTTTGCCTCCTGGATATAGGCAAAGTTATAACAGTGCACAGCGGTAAGATTCCTATCATTTAAATAAGCCTCAGTTGGATTAACAGTTTAGGTGTTCTACCTGTCTCCGCTGTGAGAGTCAACCTTTTGGGAACCTGCGTATTGCACCTGGTTGTGTATAAAATACTGCATGGAAAGTGGAAGATGGAGAAAATGAAATATTTAAGCTAGTTAGAGAAGTGAAAATTACTTTAATCTAAGATCCTACTTGGGATTCCAGTGAACAGCCTTTGGGCTAAATTGCTAATTCAGTAATTAGTAGCTAGTGGCTAGTTTCTGACTGATTTCAACCAAACTTGAAGGACAGCTAGAAACACCAGTGATACCAAGTTTCTGTACATTTCGTGGAGTAAAAGAATTATTCGGATTGGAAGGGATTCCTGAAGGTCTCTAATCCAACCTCCTCCTTTTCAACAAGGCCAACAATGAATTCGGACCAGCTTGCTCAGAGTTTTTTCCAGTCAGGTTTTATTCCAGTTTTTTCCATCATAAAAACCTCCAAGGACAGAATTACTCCACAGCCTCTCTGGGCATCCTATTGCAATGCTTAGTTATCGTCATAGTTCAATGTTATTCACAAACTTGATTAATGTGCATACCATTTCCTCCTACAGGTCATTGGTAAAGATATTAAGATATTAAGTAGGATAGGTCTCAGGATAAACCCCTGAGTAACTGCAATTGGATCTAGCCTACAGGTAGAATATGAACCATTACTTCAATCCCAGAGTCCAGACACTTTTTGCTCATCTGGTAGTGCATCCACTAGACCACAATGGCCAAACTTGGATGCAAGAGTGCTGGAAAAGACCATATTGAAGATGGTCGCAACATTTGCCCTCCTCCATTCATCTGGGACTTCTTCTGATCTGCATGACCATGGTGATAGAAAATAGCCTTGATGTGCCATCAGCCGGATCTCTCAGCACTCTCAGATGCATCTCATCTGCTCTCATGGACTTGTATGACTCAAGATTTCTCAGATTTCAAGATTTATGAGATCAGTCCTTTTGTACTGTAGCTATTTCCTCTTCTTCTTGAACCCTGTCTGTATGTGTAGAGGCCTGGGAGACCTTGTTGGTGAAGACTGAGGCAAAGAATGCATTGAGTAACTCAGCCTATGTGTGTCTGCTGTGCTTTTGCCTCTGTCAGCTGCAAGCCTACATTTTCCTTTTTTATTCTTATCATCTGGCAGTAGAAGTTCCTGTTGCCATGTTGCTTGCCAATTTCTACTATAGCTGAGCTTCAGTTTTCCCAACATCATCCTTGCTTGTCTGGGCAATGTTTCTGCATTTCTCCTTTGTAGCATTTCTCCTTGCTTCTGTCTCTTTCATGCGTTCTTTTTACAGTCATGAATTCTCTTTTTAGCCAAACCAGACTCCTCATTCATCTACTTATTTTCCTCAGTATTGTGATAGACCATTATTTTGTCGGTGGGAGTTAGTCTTTAAAGACCAGGTCTGTTGAGCTTCCTTGCTCTTCAGAGCTGCCTGTCATAAGATCCCACCTATCAGGTCCCTGAATAAATTGAGTTCTGCTCTCATGAAATCCAGAGTTTGTACTCTTACTAGGGTTCCGCATTCCTCTCAGGATCCTGAACAGCATTGGTTCACAGTTCCTACAGCCAAAGCTGCCACAGATTGCCACCTCCCCAGTCAGCTCTCCCTTGTTTGTAGCAGATCGAGTCAATCACTCCATTTGATCATCTCATATCTGTGTTAAGAGCTTGTCCCTAGCATCCCCCACAAGTCAGCTATATTGCTTGTATCCTGCTTTGTTTGCCTTTTAGCAGATGTCAGGAGGTGGGAGTCTCCCATAGGAATCAGGATCTGTCATCTGCAGATGTCCTGAAGTTGCTCAAAAAGACTTTTTCAACTTCCTCCTTCTGATGAGGTAGTCTGCAACAAAATCCCACCATGATGGGATTCTTAGTGGCTTCTCCTCTGTTTGCAGCCCACCAGCTCTCAGTCTGTCTACTGCCTGTATTACTGAAGACCTCCGTATCTTTGAGCTCCTTCGGGTGTTCATGTTCTCATAAAAACAGGCTTCCAGGTAGGAGAGAGTGACCCAGATCAGTGCTGCCACCAAGATGTCTGCAGCGTGGACTTGAGAATTACCTATTCTGCTTGGCCAGCACACCCTCTGGCAGGCCATTTAGCACACAGAGCTTGGGATCAGACACAGCATCCTGCAGTTGAGGGCTATGAAAAGGAGATGGAGGGCTATGGAGGAGAGATTAGGGAAAATATTGGTAGGCACACTGGTCATTTTCGAATTGGCCACAATGGACAGAAACAGTGGAGGTAAAGTAGTAAAGCAAGTGGTCAGGGCACCTTTTTGTCCAAAATAATACAAGAAGCTGGTCAGAAGGCATGTTCCTTTCCATTTGACTAAAAACGGAAAGATTTTTTTAGTGTTGCTTTTATAATACTCTATAAACAAGCTGTTTGAAAGTGAGATTTTCAGACAAGGAACCTGCAGTGAAGGGAGAAATCTGTTCATAACATACCCTCTTGTGCCCAGATATTTTAACATCTGGAATGTAATGCTGCCTGTTGTAATGCCTCTGCAATACTGTAACACAGCAGGATACATTAATGAGAGTTTCAACCTTAAACCCACAACATCAATGAAATTTATAGTTGTCAGGCTGTTAACATTATTCAAGCATAGTTTTTGTGGTTTCAATTCCCATTTTACATTCACGTAGGAAGAAAAGTCGTTGTATTGAGTAGCCATGAAGACAAGAGTCCTCCTTAGATTTGAAATTTCTATAAAACAATTAAGTGTTGTTTGTTACTCTTGACAGCATTCATAGTATGAACTATAGGGCTGAGGGGAGGGTACGTGTATAAAAAATTGTGCTAGAATCTGTCTCGTAATATTTCAGCTGGTTTAATGTTCTTGAATACTAAAAGTGCCTTGCTCACGTTTTGGAAAATACCACAAAAATGTTCAAAGCAGAAAAGAAAAAATTATGTAAAATTCTAGTATCATCTTCTACGGTCATGTAGAAGCCGTCTGATATTCTTTCTAATGGTTAAATTTGTCTTCAGACGTTTCATGTTTCCCTACTTTTATATCTCAGTGTGGTCTTTTGACTTAATATGCAGAGCATATGAAGGCAAAAATTTCAGGAGGAAAATGTGGTAAGCACTGCGATTAAGTCACTTTGCAGAAAAATGAAATTGTTAAATCTGCAACTGATTAAGTTGAAAGAAAAAAAAGGAAGTCAATATGTAAAAAAGTGCACGTACAGTTACTCTTTCTGGTAAGGAAAATACAAGTTGTTTCTCCCAGAAAAAAACTAACAAGCACACAAAATTTGCAAAGCTCTGGAGTTTGGGGGGACAGTTGTGTGGAGTTTTTTTATTATCTTAGGCTTCATGGTAATTCCAGCACAATCTCAGACAGCAGTAAAAATAAATCTGTCTCTTGCTGTATCAGTCTGAGTATTAACAATTTCTCCATGTTGTGTCCATTAAAGAATTTCTTCATGGCCCTTAGAAGTACAAACTCGATCTCTGCGTTTAAGATGTTGTTACCTGCTGCCAAGCCTCTAATAGCTACATACATACGTTCAGTTAGTCGTATCTCTTTGTTCTAGAAGCCTGAGTTCTGGATTCATGATTAACTCTTCTCCCTGCTCTCATTATTTTCCTCCCATCATGGTTCTGATTATTTTCCTCCTATCATGGCAGCACATGACTTTTTGCCAATTTAAAAACAAACATTTGAGTGGAAAAGTAACAGAAATCAGTGTATTTTGACAAAGCCTATAATCTCTTCCTAACTGTGCTTCCAAATTTAAATCAGATCTTCATGCTGCAAAACCATGAACTTGGTGTTGTGACTGAAATCACACTGTTTCCAGAAGACGGGGATGAAGCCTCGTGGGCGTAAAGAGCTTCGGAGGATTTTCCCCTAGGTCCCAGTGTAAGAGGAGATATGTTTTTGATGTTAAAGGTTGGTGGTAGATGGGTGAGCCTGGTCTCAGTGTGTAATCCATAGGGTCTAAAGGAAGGAACTGTAGAGCTGTATTTCGCATGAACTGGAAGGGGACTGGCAAAGAGATCTTCTGGCTATCGCTCTTTGACAATGCCTCTCAGATTCAGGAGTAATGTGGGAAAACATTGCGGAGCCTGTTGCGGCTTCTGTCAGTTTGGGTTCGAGTATTGCTAATTAGCGAAGGCATTTGTGGCCCAGACTTTGCTCGGGCCCTCCGATCGCCTCCCATTTTGATCATTCTGAAAGCAAGTCAGCCATTTAAAAGATACTCTGAAACCTTGGGGGTCCTACTTGCACTCTGCTACTGACACAGCCCCAAGAGCTGCTGAAGCCCTGCTTTTCGCCCCATGAAGCCGGGGGAGTGGATGGTTCCTTAGCGTGTCGCCCACCTAAAGGCGTGGGTGGGTGGGTGGCTGGGGGACACTGCGGCAGGCAGCTGGGCTCTGCTGCCCACGGGTGCTTGCTTGGTTGCAGAACTTGAAACACCTTTCATACGTATCTGAAATGCAGAGGAAATAGTTTTGAATGGTACTTTTTGCTGATTTGGCCTGCCCTTATCTCTGAGACAAGATCGCTTTTGTATGAGTGAACAGCGTGATATTTGTGCCCGTGTTAGACGTGGGTTTGTAGGCTGTAAATCACTTTCTGGTTTTACCTTGCTGGCAACATCATGAATATCTATTTTACCTGTTAAATAACTCTTCCTGAAAATATGAAATGGAGGAGGATCGTGGGCTCTTTTAAAGTGGCTTGGACGAAGTTCTCACGATAGGTTTTTTTTCTTCTTTCTTGAAGTCTAGCGTTGACTCATTTGGTGGTGTTAAAGTGCACTTTCTACTTATCCCCAGAGAAAAGTTAGTATTCTTTTAAGTGAAACTATTTTAAAAGCAGAACACAAGCCTAAAATAAGCCAGTGTTCTCTAGAGTTCTCAGAAGGTGTAGATTTATTTACTGTAGTTAAATCATAATTAGTTCTCAGGGGATAGTGTATCTTTTAAACTGCTTTATTGCCACCATATTGGTTTTCTAAATAATCAGAAACTGCTGCTCTTATATTCTGTAGTATGAACAAAAATTCGCTGTAAGTAGAAACAAATGTCTAGAATTGCTAGTTGTCACTTACTGAAGATAGTGACACGCAAAAAATAAGCACTTCAAGAAAACGTGAAGAAATACAAAATGTATGTTACCAGAAGGCACCTTAAATGAACTATGGCTATAACTTTTTCCAGCCTAATAGCTGCAGTAATGTTTTACATGATCATTTTTCAGTTAATCTTTTTTTAATATTCTAATACTTTTTGGTCAAGAATAAATGTTAACTGAGAACGGATGAATGGTAGTGCAATGTTAATGTAAAATATTACCTGATATTTAAGCCTCAGTTTTCATGAATGTAGCTTAGTGTTCCAGCTGATAAGCATGGGGTTTTTTTTTTCCTAATTGGCAGGTTAATGTTTGAGTTGCCTGAGGAGATGGGTTTAATAGCAATTGCTGCTCGACAAACACAAGGGAAAGGTGAGTAAATTTCCTTCTAGTGCTAGTAAATGTGTATTAAACATATGATATAGGGCATTTTAATGTCGCTTAGCTGCCTTAAAGATACATTATGAGTATTTTTGATAATATAATCTGTAGAATAATTGTGTCCGCTTCTCCTCCCACTTGAACTGTGGAAACTAAGTTGATGAAGACCAAAGTAAACATTTTCAGCATATTTGGTGGCTTTTGCAGAAATGATTTAGTGGTCTAGCTTCTGCCAAAAAGTCTCTCCAGTCATGGAAACTGCCATCACTATGTTTAGTGTAATACAAGTCAGACTTCCAAATCAAAACTCCTTTCTGACAACTGGAACAAGATTGGGTCTTGACTTGCTCTGAGATAGAGGTTTCTTGAGTCTGCAGGACCTGCTTGAACCGTCATGTGGGCTTTCACAATCTTTTGCAGATAAATACCAGCAAGTTCTGTCTCTTTCCCAGGAAGGAGCTAGCACTGATTTAAAAGCCACATTAATTTTATTAGTAGAACACAGTGCCCAGTGTAATAAGTTCTTCTGAGCACAGATCTGCATGAAGATGGTTACCTGAAATGTGTATGTTAGCAGATACCGGGAAAATCCTGGAAGCAAGTGATATAGGACATTCTAGGAAACTGAGTAGCAGCATGCACATTAAACAACCTGCTGTTTTTTAAAAGAAAAAGCTTTGCACTTTAACCATTTTTCTTTCACAATTAGTTTGGAAACTCCATTACAGGACTTATGGTAGATTCTTGGATGGATACTGTTGAATCTTTCTCTTTTGTAGTTGTCTACATTAACAAAGTGACCTTTTTTTCAAATGTTTTTTTCTTGAGTTGAAGTTAACCTTTTTTCTCTCCTTCCGCAGGTCGTGGTGGAAATGTTTGGCTCAGTCCTGTGGGCTGTGCACTATCCACTTTACATGTCACCATTCCTCTACATTCCAGCCTGGGCCAGAGAATTCCTTTTGTCCAGCACCTGGTGTCCTTGGCAGTGGTAGAGTCAGTTAGATCAATACCAGGATATGAGGTATCTCATTCTAATTGATCTCAAAATTCCTGTTTCCATTTTCATTAAATTCAGTTTTTAACTAGGTCTCCTATGCCTAGAATGACTGAGTGCATAATGCAGTTCTTCAGCACTATTATAGTGGTAAACTTAGCCTTCATATATGCTTGATTATTTATGTGTTTTAAGAAATCTGGTATACATATGATGAATACTGTCTTTTATTGAGCTGATTAAGTGTACCGCGCTCATTTTACTCATAATCTTGTGAAACTTAAGACTTGGTGTTCAGCAGTAAAGAAAATGTCAATTTTGTTTGTCTAACAATTGAGTTAATTTGTTTTGATTTTGAAGGAGCTGGGGAAGAGGGAGGAGGGCAAAATGAATAAAACTGACAAATAGTTTTCTGCTTTTTTTGTTGGTGCTGTTTCAGCAGCCACTTTATCCCTTTTAAAGGATTTTTCCAACCCTTGTTTAAGGTTGAAAACTGATTTCTAAAGCAAGAACTTAGGACTATTGCTCTCAAGAGGGAATCAAGTGTCCTGTCATCAGTATTAAAATGAAGAACCAGTCTTCTTCATCACCTCATATATCTCCTTTTTAATGTTACCATTTCCTAATATTTGCTAACTATAAAACTTTGGTATTTTACAGAAGTAGTTAACTAAAGCATATGTTTCCTATATTACAGAAAATCAATGACTTATACACATTTACACATGAACTTTATTATAGTGGCACCCAGTAGCTTTGCTGTAGTTTAGAGTCTGTCAGCCGTTCTATTAAAACCTTCTAACTTCAGTGCTTCATAACTTGACTATAAAAACAAAATGCTTCAGGCTAAAATTTGCAATATAAAATATTTGGCTTGGGTGAATAATTTAACCATTTAAAATAGAAGAGACAAGAGTTAGTTTTATAAAATATGAGTCTGACTGAGGAAGGAGTTAGTTTAAGAATAGAGTTGGTTTTGCTTCTGTATGCCTACCCTGATGTACTGTGGCATTTTTTATTTTATTTCATTGAAGAGGAAAAAGGTGACTGAATTACTGAATACTAATATAAAAACAGTAGGTGCCAATAATATGTTCACTGTACACAGGCAATAAGTATCTTCCTATAACCAAGACAAAGCTGCTGAATCTCTTTGACAGCACGTCCACCCTAGACAATGAGTGAAACCAGTGTTAAGGGTCTGGACTCAAATATGTTAAAGCAAGGAAATTCAAAGATTTATCAAGAACTCAATGCTTAAATGTCCCCTTCAGACTTCGGTAATGCAGGGCTTTTCTTTATGTGAGATGGACATTCGTGCCATACAAACTGCAGTAGCTGCAAACAGTGGGCGAATCTATAGATGAGGCTTCATTCTTTCCACCAAATTTCCACACCTCTGTGTGTTTATGTCAGAATCTTAATAATACTTTAATGCACTTTAGAGTTGTTCACAATGCTCAAAGTCCATTTAAGGATTTCTGTTCAAAAATCTGAAATACCCGTGTCTTAGTTTATCAGCCAGTCATGATTTTTAGGATTGTCACGAAGGTTGACTGTGCTAAACTGGCGGTGACGGAGGCCTTTGTTCTGGGTCCTCACGGAGAAAATCCGACCACTCAATGGGAAGCGTTGCTATCGGGTGTTAGTGCTGCAAATGCAAGTGGGCCTTACATCAAGAGAGCGCTTTGCTTTCCCGTTCTGAGAACAGCAGACATCTCTCTCTAGTAAGCGAAGATAAGAACGTGCTCCGTTTCCAGCAGATTTTGTGATACCCAATGTTTCTCTGAGACGCAGTACCTCATGACTCTGTTTTGTGGCGAAGTCACTGCTGTGTAGTTTATCTCATGAGAATACCCAGCTGACTTAGTGTTCTTCGTGCTTGCTGTCACTTCAGTTGCAGAGCCAGTGTCTGGTGTCTTGCAGATGTGTGTTTGCCTTAAGTAAGACCTACTTGCTCTGCAGAATAGAGTAATAATAGCTAATAGCTCTTCAGAAGATCTCGTAACGCTGATAATACTGTGTAACAGTCTCATACTTTGCCTGTCTCAAGAGTCTTCTACTAACCTTTTCCCGGTGCAAAGAGTCAAGTTGTTTTCCGTAATGAATATGAATTGGTGATACTCTCCATTAGAATGCTTTGATAGCAAAATCAGGTAGTGTTTCCTGTCAGTGTACGTGTAATGGACTCCTCTCTGGCCTTTAAATCTGTCAGGAAAGTAGACATGGACCCAGGTGCAGTTTTCACACATCCTGTAAAGGGATTTCATAATCTACAATAGGAGGGAATGCGACTCTTGTAGTCTTGGAGCACCTCCCATAATTTGCCTCTGGGGATACAGTCATACGCAGTTTTTCAAACTGCAGGAAGCACATTTGCTTTCTTTTTGTGTTTAAGTAGCCGGTGCAAAGTTCAGTTCAGTTCTGTGGTTTCAACAAAAACTTCTCTATTGCGCTGGAACGGTGTCACACAGCACAGTTTGTGTTTCCAGCTCCGTGGGGCTGCTTGAGCGTAGCTGCTGAAAGCGTGAAAACATTTAGGACATTACTGAAGTATTTACTTAGTTGTGAACTGGAATTTCTGCTGTCTGCTGAATTTCCTTTCTGAAATTCAAGATGCCATTGTCTCCTTGTCCGATTTCTGCAAGGATCCTCAGATACAGTGTTGATGTTGTTGTGGGCTTACCCTGACTGGTTATCAGCAGTGAGCCAAGGTGGCTGCCACAATTTGCATCTTTCTTGGACAGATCTTTTCAATCTTTGATAGGTGCTCATGAACGAAGAAAATTAATTCTATAAAGCCTCACAGTTTTGAGACTGAAAATCTCTAGTGTCTTTGGTCCCCCTGCCATAATTTTTTTTTTCTTAAAGAAATAGACACTTTTCTCTGACAGCTGCCAACCTCCCTAGTAAACCGTGTAATCGTGTTGCTATGACTTTTTCAGTAACGTTTGTGGAGCCCTTAAATAGGTTCTCATTCTGAAGAGCAGTTGACAGTATCACATTTGGTGTGGCAAAGAGGTACAGAAAATATAAAACATGGAGTGATAAATGAGCTGTGTTCTTATAATTCATATCAAAGAGCAAAGTGTTTCTAAATGTGTGGTTTTGTTTCTTTAGGATATTGATCTGCGAGTAAAATGGCCAAATGATATTTACTACAGCGATCTTATGAAGCTTGGTGGAGTTCTGGTAAACTCTACACTTATTGAAACAACATTTCACGTACTTATTGGTAAATGTCTGTTTTCAAGCTTTTCTATACTTTTTTTTTCTGAAGAAATTTGTTATTAATGTCTTTATGAGTTGAAACGATAAGGACAAGAACAAATAATGACAGCAGGCATAAGGAAATAAAGTACAATATTAAATCAAAAGGAAGCACAAAAAGTAAATGTTTTCATTCTTCTTAATAATTCCATATGCTTGACAAGGAAATCATAAATGCAAACATCTGGACTGAAGTAGTGGATTTCAAGGAAAGACCGTTACAGGATAGAGGGAAAATGTCTGCTTGATCTACTGCAAACCTAGTAGAATATACTGAAAAATGTATCCATTTTTTTCATATTTTTTTTTTCAACACAACAAATAGTTAAATAAACAACATGCCTTTGAAATCAGGATAAAAAGAGCTATGTACGCATAGTAACATTTTAATAGTAATGTTCTCCTTTCATCCCTTAAAAATTTATTCATAACTTGTTTCTGTTGATACCTTTCTAGAAAGTCCAATATTGCCAGTGAAGCAGCAGTGAAGTAATGGTTTAATTAATTAATCACTTTATTTAGTTCTCTCAAAAAGTAATATTTGCAAAGTGGTTGGGAAGGCCTGGGTCAGGGACCAAAGGGTGACAGGTCTGTTTATTCATTGTGAAGATGCACCGTCTGCCTGGAAAGCTGGTTCCAAAAAAGATAGCACAGCCAATCTGAAAAAGACTGTACATGTATTTTCCAGCAAGTCTCAGTGCTGTAACAGGGGAGACATTTAGGTGCACAAATAAATATTGAGAAGTTTTTATCATTTCAAGCCTGATATTTGTTAAGGGAATTTTTTCCCCTAACCAGCAGCAGCACAGATCTGTCAGACATGCTTAGAAACCGGCCAGCAGAGATCTAGGTTCTGGTTCCAAAAATAGTTATCTTTCTGTGCCTAAAAAGTTAAATGAAAGTTCCTTAGCAAGTCTAAAAGGTTAAGGAAGACGACGAAAATATTTTATTTATGTCTGAATGTAGCACGGTAAACAAGTAAACTATCTTGCAAAGAGAGTGTGGGATACCGTTTCTGTCAAGGTGCTGTAAATTTTAAGGCGTGAACAAGCAAAACATAGAAGTAGTCATCACCTCTTTCTGTGAAATATGCCGGGCCATTAAATATTCTGTTCAATTGTTATCTCCTCATTTTGTAAATAATCTACATGTACAGAATGGAAGTTGCACCGAGACACTTAAAAAGTCTCTCTGTGCCCTGTCAACCATTTATTGCCTCCATATGTTTTTTCCAGAGCCTGTTCTGGTTAACACAAGAAAAGCAAAAATGGCTCCAAAATAGTTCATCTTATCAAATATCTCTATTTGTTTTGGACCTTGTGTTTTCTACCCTAAACACCAAAACATTCAAATTCAAATGGAAACTTTCTGTATGCATTCTCTCTGAAGTCCAGAGGAGTCATCCTCGTGGGGAAAGGTCTGAGGTATGTACAAAGATGTACATTTTCATCAACTTTCTTTCACCTGGAAGCTTCTGAGAGTAAAACTTCGTTGCCACATACTAGTCCAAGGATCTTTTCCATCGTTTCAGTGGTGTATGCCACTGAGAGTAGGAGGGGTGACTCATGACATCTAAAGTCTCATATTGGTAGTAGCAATGAGATCAGACCTCCACCACAGGAAGGGTAAGCCAGATGCATCATACCCTTTCCACAGTCGTGCAGATTCCTTTCCTAGGCCTTGCTGTTCAGATGGCACTCATGAAGAGTATTCCGTATGTGAGGGTAACAATCAAAATCAAGGGTCATCTACATGGCTTCACTGCTCTGTGAAGTATTTCAGAAGACTAAGGCAAGAGGCAAACCTGCTTTTTCACCTCTACCATGTGCTTGAGGCCTCACAGATTACACAGTTCATGTTCATACTTATAAACATGTTTTTAAAAAAATCATTTTTTTTAAGAATTTAATTATTGCGGGACTTTTGGAAGAGGAGTTCTGCTGAAGAATATACTTCATTAATGTGAGGGCCAGACTCAGAACAGACCTAGGCAGTCAAACACAAGTGGAATGGAAGGGACAGCCAACGCGCTTGACCTGCAAAAGCTCTGGCTGCCTCTGTGTGCAGCTAAAGCGTGTCCGAACAGTGCACAGCTGCTGAAGGCAGGGCTAGCCCTGGGATGTGAAGATATATTGGCCACATCAGCACACTGCAAGATCAGTGCTAAATGTTTATTTTTCACTCTTCTCACATGGGTGATGCAGAGATGCCCTATGAGTCCTCAGCACCTGATATCTTTCAGATGTGCTGGCTGCATTTTTGCCACCAAGTTTATCCCCAGGTGCTGCTCCCTCAGCTGAGCTAGTGGTCTCAGTGTGTCTTTCACAGCTGTTTCAGTTTTCAGGTTGCTCAGTGGTGATCTCCAGACATACACGCCCGAGTGCCCTGAGCCTGCGAGTGGACTCCACGGCCCCGTGATTCTCCCTGGCAGTGCCAATCACAGCTGAATGGCCACAGTTACTCTCTTTGCTTGTACTGTATTTGAGTGTAACCCAATGAGTTGGGAGTTGCTGGTATGGCACATTGCATTTTCCAGTTCATTTTGCATTGTCTCTTTCTGATAATGCATTTCTCCTCATTTCCATAAGATCTGTGCATTGGTGCTGGTATCACCGTGGCTTTCTTTGCATGCATTCTCTGACTAGTTAAAAGTCAAAAACTCCTCTTCATGGAAGTGAACCTTCTCCTCATAGTTAATATAATTTACTTTCATATATTAATATTCTCATTAATAGCAAATTTACAAAACATTGCTTCTGGACCTGCTTGCAGATGGAGGTGTATTACATCTAAACCTGATTGACAGACTAGGGTTTTATCCCAGATATCTGAGGAAAGAAAAATCCAAATTATTAGGAGAAAAAAATAAACAGGTAATACAATATATTTTTTACATCCCTTGAAGTCTGTTTCAGCAGGCTGCAAAAAAGGCCCCAAGAGCTATGTTTAAATAAGAAAGGCGTTCTGCCAACGTTATTCTAGCTGGAGAAATCTCAGCGAGAGACTTGAGGCTTCTAAAGGATATGCTGTGGTAAGATAGATTAAGCAAACTGGAGTCTTACACAGCAAACCCAGCTCTTCTGGGCTTTTCAGAGCAAGCCAAACAAGGCACATCAGCTGAGTAAAAAGGCTCGATTTTCAGAAAATGCGATCAGCTAACTGGAGTAAACAGAAAGGTCTCTTGCTTAAATTTTTGACTGAAAGATGAAACTCCATCTTTGATCAACGATTTACTCTCAATTAGCTAATGACCTGTCAGCTTCCAGGGAGTAACACAATTTCTCACTTTGATGTTATTGTAACCAACATGCAAGTTACTGCTTACCATCTTCCTAAGCCTCATTGATAGGACAGTGTGTTGTTGAAAGAACTGCACTGGATTTGCTTCTACAATTTTGAGGAGGCGTTTTAAGGGTGAGAAACAAGTGAGATATAGACTGTGATTTGTAATCATGCAAGTAGGAAGATTTAAAGATGTAAGAGACTGAAGAAAGACAGCTACTGGAAACCTCCTTAGAGATAATTGCATCAAGCAGTTGAATAAAGCACTGACTTTCTGGTGGTAACAAAGTGTTCGTATTTACAGATCCTGTCCTCTTTTGGTTTGTCTTCTTCAGGCTTTGGATTTAATGTGAATAACAGCAACCCCACCATATGCATCAATGATCTCATCACAAAATTTAATAAGGAAGAGGGGACAAAGCTGAAGGCTTTAACTGTAGACTGTCTTATTGCAAGAACTGTAACCGTGCTAGAAAGGCTTATAGATATTTTTCAGGAGAAAGGGCCCAACGGAGTTCTTCCCCGTTACTACAAGTACTGGGTACACAGGTAAGTATAACGTTCTCTTAAGAAAGTTGGAAAGAACTCATGGGTATTTTGTCTTTTTCTACTTTTTCTACTAGATTGCCTTTGAAACTAATGACTTCATTAAAATATACTCCCAGGTAACATGTAATTTTTTTAAGGGAGAATAAAAATAGCACATAGTACAATCAATGGGCTGGCATGAGTTAAAGAAAGCTTCTGGTTATTTTATATGTATCATCTCAAAACAAAGGGAATTGGGAATGATTTGTTTAGCTAGTGATGAAGCTGCTGTACTCATGTCTTTTTATAAAAAAAAAAAAGTAGACTGTTTGGATTCACTCCAACTCTGTTAATTCCACAGAAAGAAATTAAAGCATGAAATCATTCTCTGTAAAGAACCAGTGAAGTGGGAAATAAAAATATTCATAGAATCATAGAATCATTAAGGTTGGAAAAGGCCTCTAAGATCATCAAGTCCAGCTGTCAACCCAACACCGCCACACCTGCTAAACCATATCCTGAAGTGCCACATCTATATGTTTTCTGAACACCTTCAGGAATGGGGACTCCACCACCTCCCTGGGCAGCCTGTTCCAATGCCTGACCACTCTTTCAGTAAAGAAATTTTTCCTAACACCCAATCTAAACCTCCCCTGACACAGCTTGAGGCCATTGCCTCTCATCCTATCGCTAGTTACCTGGGAGAAGAGACCAACGCCTGCCTCACTGGACCTTAGTCCCCTAAGCTATTTTTAATTGGTTGTGCAGCGTCCACCAGTTCATTCCTAACTGTCTGGTTCTCTTTGTTTGCAGTGGTAAGCAAGTCCATCTCCACAGTGAGGAGGGTCCGCTTGCATGGATAGTCGGGATAGACGATTATGGGTTCCTTCAAGTTCATGAAGAAGGCAAAGGCGTAGAGTCTGTGCACCCAGACGGCAACTCTTTTGACATGCTGAGAAACCTCATAGTCCCAAAGCATTAACAGTCTGCAGGGCTCACAGCGCAAAAGGAGGCTCTGTAGTGTTTGGCACCAAGCAGCTAAGCTTGCTTAGAGGTGGAAAGGGTAGTTGATAGCTTGATTTTTTTTTTTTCTTTCTAGTTTTCTGAGATCTTTTTTTCTTTGACATGGATAACTTCAACAGTTAAGAAGAGGTAATTATCTCATTGCTGAAGGCCTGTATTCTTTCATATTAACTTTAAAACATATCTGTGTTGCCATTTTCTTTAAAAGGAGCCTGATTGCAAAGGAATACCTTGCAATGAACAGAACTTTCTCTCTAGTTACACGCTGTATTTGAGAAACCGAAGTGGCTAAATATTTCCTTTTTGTGTCTCTGTGTTTTCATTGTGTTTTAGCAGAATGCAGTACAATATTTCTATTTTTACTATGTTTTTTTTAAACTAAATTCTGGTTTACGCATTGTCTGTGGTGGAAACAGCTGGAAGAGCTCATCGTGTATTTCTGAATTACTGTGATTACCACTGTGTTTAGATTCAGATCTAAGCAGAGCCTTGCTGGTTTGGTTCTCCATGTGGGCCTGTGCAACAGTTTACCGTCCTGTGCTTTGGTCTCAGGTCTGCAACTCTGTCATGGCTGCCTTGAGGTTTCGGGGAGTTTTCCATCAGCACCTAAGAACTGTGGCTGGCTATCCAAATTATTTGTACTCTCCTCATCTTAGTCAATTGGATCCGAGTAAACCATCTCGTACCTCCTTTGAATCATAGTCTTCAAAAAGGCTTTAGCCCCCATAATAATAGACTGCTGGAGTAGTCTTGTCACCTAGTTGCTGTCCTCTTATCCATGTTATTGCAGAATTCCGTGTCAGGAAAGGGAAGTTTAAGTAGTTTGCAATTTAATGGTAATTATGTTGTAACAGTAATGAAGTTAAGCAAATAAAGAAGAGAAAAATACCCCACTTAAAATCCCTGCCATAAACAACTACTACGGTGAGAAAGAGAAACCACGTAGTTAACCTGTGTCCAGATTCTCTTCTGCTGTTTCTGTTGTCACCCCCTTTCCCAAAGCAGGGCGTCTGGTTTTGCTGCTAACCGTTAAAAGCAAGAGATTTAACATCTGCTGACCTGGAAGTAGCTTGCTCTGGGGGCTGCCTGTGCCGTTGCGGTTCAGCGTAGCAGCTTGGTCGCGACGGGAGGGCAGCGCGAGGTAGGCACGTGGGAGCTGCCGTGCGACGGCAGCTTGTCGGGTTTTCCTCCCGGGCAAGGCGAATTTGTGGCAGGAGGCTTGGCCACCACCGCGCTTCAAACAGGTCTCCGCAAACGAGGAGTTTGTCATAGGTGTGATGTGGCCGGCTTCATTTCCTCAAGCGGGCGGCACTGCTGGTTGCGTTACCTTGTCCCTACTGAAGGTGGATCAGCCAAATTGGTTTCCACAAAGGACTTCTGTCTGCTAGCCAGAAAGGGGTTTTTTAGGTTAAAGTTCGCCTCATAAACAATCTGAACATGTTAGTAGATTGTTTCAATTACAAAGCCAAGAAGTCTTAAAACAAGGAAGCTAGTCTGTAATGGTAATTTAGAGTAATCCTCACATATTAGGGTTTAGGTGGCTTGGCAGCAAGTTCTAGAAATTAAGTTGTCCCTATTACATTTAAGATTTTATGCTCCATATCGCCACAGATTTGTGTGTGTGCCTGGTTGTCCGTCCCCTGCTGGTTTGTTTTCCCCCATGATCCGCGGCATGTGGGACTGCACACCAATATTTCACAGAACTGTGCAGTGGAGTGTAGACAGCTGTTAATTGGCATAGTTAAAATGATACACATGAACACCAGTTTTTGCGTTTTCCCACCAGATGCTTTCAAAACTGCTTTGGGCTGTTAATTTTTGGCAGCTACCTTTATTTCAGAATCCAATATTGATGCGTATTATAATCAAATGAAACTTGAGTCGGAGTTAATAAAGTTTAAGTAAAAAGAAGAGCCCATTTGTATATACAGATGTAAAAAATGTGCGTGTGCATACACACCCCCACATCTTCCTTGTGCATCTTCACTTCTTTTCTACCTCTTCCTTCGAGCAGCTTGTGACCAACGCGTGCTGCCGCGGGTCCACTGGGGAAAGGGTAGCTCTGATACTGTTTTTCCAGCCGCAGAGTTTTACAAAGCTTGAGATCTGTACATCAGTCCCATATTTGCGGCCAAAATGCTCTCTCTGTTTTGGTACTGTGGGGTGTGCCTGTAGGGAAGCACCTTTGATTTCCCTCGTATTCCAGACAGACTGAGGAGTACCTGAGAGATTTCTTTTAACGAGCAGGTCACACGACAGGTTGAGTTGCTTCCTTAAAGCACGCTCTCCCTTCGCGAGGGACGAATACTGTAAGAAGGTGACCGGGGAAAACGGTAAAACGTGTTCCTGTATGATGAAGGGCAGAACGAACCTGCAAACCTTCACTTAGCTGCGCTACGGCAACGTCTGAGCGGCAGGCAGGTGGATTTTTTTAATAGTAAAATGCTGCAATATTTCCTGGTTGCTGTTGTTCCTTTTGGATTTCTTCCTGGTCATCTTAATGAAAAGCTTGTTCTGTTCTCACGTTGAACTGTAAGATGATGCTGAAAATTTCTGTATTGGGAAGAAACTTGGCATTGAACTTCCTGTCTGCAAATGAGAGCTAAGCGAGCGTGGCGGTGTGGGGGCGCAGGTGGGTGCTGTGGGGATGTACCCCTTTGCCTCTGCTCTATAGCGGCCTGCTCGGTGTGTGTACAGCTGCCTGGTGTCTTGAGGAAGCAGCCTTGAGCTGGGTGAAGCCTTTGTTGCAAACCTGACATTTGCTTCAAAAGAACCGGAGAACTTCACAAAGAGATTGCCCATTGCACGGTGAGGAGCTGCGTGAGGTCCTTCTGCCTGGCCGCTGTTCCCAGCGGGAAAGCCAGGGACCCTGCCCATGCCACGCTCACCTCGCGGCCGGTGGGGAGCGCAGCCGGTAGTCCTGCTCTTTTTTTATGCCAAACTTGGCACAGCCAGAAAGCCACAGCGTTTTTGCATGAAAATCATTGTGGCTGTTCTTCTGTGTGTAGGACAGACAGATGTGGCGTAGAGCGTCTCTGGACGTAGGTATGGAGAGAATCAGCCGACTCCAGATCCAGAAGTAATGCACTGAAAATGTTTAATTTCATTCAGCTGTTTGGATTAGTTAAACATCTCTTTCACTGTGAGGCTGATGTCATATCTTCAACTATTTTCTTGATGAAGTGCTTTCAAAAAACATTTATTACCGTGCCCATATTTCTGTGACTTCATTTTTTTTCCTCCTGGACTCTGTTATATCATTTCTCATGACACATTGTGAAAATATTTGTAGGGATTGTTTATTGATAGGAAAATTTCTGCCGAGCAGGCTGGGTGTGTTGGCACGTGTCTGCGTTCAGAACGAGTAATGGGGTTGTGTGTCCAGTCAGCACCAACGCTGTTTCCAAAGATTTGAAAAAGTAATAATGTACTTAACATTGAAGAGTTAAAGCAGTACATCTCACTTCTAGTAAAAGGTTTTACAAGCCTTCAGAGCATTTTTTTAAATATATCCAACAAATGTAAGGGCTGTTACCCAGAAATAATAATAAAGCATCTAATTCTTTATGCTGCTGCTACATTGTACAACAGATTTTTTTTTATTTCCTCGCTTTTTCTGATTCAGCTACAAGACATCAGCAGTCTAAAAAATTACTCTCTGCAACTACTTTGGAATATACAGTAGCTATGTGAAAGAAAGAAATTGAAGTACAGCTTCATATCTGTCATGAAAAAGATTTGCGCTGCAGGAGCTGATTCCTGGGGGTGACGGGTTTGATAAAAGCATTTGCATGCAGAAGTTACTGCAGTGACGTACCACGCTGATCAGACACCAAGCAAATTAAATCTGGACTGAGGAAAGAACAGAGGTCAAAAAACGACGGCGTGCCACGGCCTGCAGTCATGGAACACACGGCTGAGAAAGAAAGGACTGCAGGGAAGAATTGTAAACTGATGTCGTGTTTGAGCGCCTTGCATTAGCGCCTTTCATTAGTGATTCTCTGTTACTTTCAGTTCTCCAAGAATCTTCCTTTAAAATGCAACACGGCTAAAATACAAGAGATTGTAAAAGTCCTTGCATTTTATAGTATATTAACTGTCAAATACAGTACCTATTACAATTGAAATAAATTTTCAAATATGCAACATTATTCTCTGTGAAGCCCTGTGTTTTGTAGTAAAAAAATCCAACTCACTTTTCCTTTGGCTACAGGATTTTATTAACATTTTAACAGTTTTGTTTTACATAATAAATAAGCAAAAATGCTTTACATTTTTAGGGAATACATATATAATTCTGAGCATTAATACGTTGTTTGTTTTGCGTGCTTTTTCACCTACATTTGCCGAATAGCTTTTATCTGCATCATATAAAAAAAGCAAAATCTAATGTTCAGGAAAATAATGGAATTACGATGTTTTCTCTGTGTTGTTTTTGAAGTTTGACTGACGTTGAAAAAATACTTGGTGTCCTGTTTTGTGATTTTTGGAGAAATACTGGTGTTCTGGCAGGTTTCCCATTCATTTGCACTTCCTCTCAGTGATATGTTCTCCAATTTGACACCTACTGTCTACTGTGCTTAATTTCATTAAATTCCTTTAATATCTTTTTTCAAATTACAGGGCTACTGCAACCTGGAGAGAAGTCTGTTCCCTTGTCACCGTATTTGCATTGTGGTGTTTCTATTAACAGGATAAAAACCTTGAGAGCTCAGTATGGGATTACTGTTTCCAACTTTACATTTTGGTAAAATATTCTCCCTCTCACTCTCTCTCTCATGCTCCGTATCGTTTACTTGCTAGGTCTGAACTCCCCTAGGAGTTCAAATCCTATCAAGTCGCGTGACAAAGGTAGCCGTAGTGGCTCAGACAAGTACGGTAGAGAGAAATGAGGTTATTTTTCATAATATATTCCAATTCACACTCCACTTCTGTGACATAATTTTTTCCAATTATTAAAACCATTGCCACTGTCAATGGCGGTGCCGTGTTCTGCAGTACGAGCGTGCTGTGAACATCTGTAGTTTAACTGACTAAAAGTCATATTTTTCTCTCAATATAATCTACTCACATTCCACATGTGAACGTGCAATTGCTGTTTCTATTTTGGAATGGCAGGAAAAATGTTTCACACATTTGTTTTTTAATCAGACATCTTTTCTAAGCCTGCCCTGTATTGTCATATGTGAATGCAGAAATGATTCATTGTTGCCTACCAGAGAAAGTTCCTGTAGCTGGCTATCACACAGAGTAAAACAGCGGTGGGGGAACGATGGGACACCTCCTCTGCTCAGGCTCATTGAATAAAGCCTGGAAAGTGTGAATAACAAGGTAAATGCTGGAAAAATATTTTGTGGTATTTTACTGAAAAATAGCGATGGCATTTTTTTAACTGAAGCCTAATTTGTACGTTCCTGAAAACATGGTTTTATAGCGAGAAGTACTTACAAGAACAGAAAAATACACCGGATTGACTTATGTGCAGCAATGCCACTAATGAGGTACAGAGGAAAGCAGTATGAGCGTTGTGCATCAGGTTTCTTTTTAATGATGCAAACAATGTCAGTTACCCCTTTGCAGGGCATGGTTTTAATTTAACAAAATTAATATACAAGTTGTAGCATAGTTGTATCTTTTAAGGAATTGGGCCCGTTCACGAGTGACGGCGGCTGGGAAGGCTGCTAACCAAAGCCACTGTAAAGCCAACGCGCGTCTCGTCGCTTCGATTTAGAAAGTCAGAACGCCAGTAATACCCGCTCACAGCCTTTCTGTAGGCTGGCAAACCTCTCCAGCGTTAGGCGAACCAAGGAGCGCAGATATACCGAGTGACTGAATATGCTGGTTTGGTTCTGCTTTTTTTAGTTCTAAGTCAGTATTCTGGTAGTGGCTGATTAGGTATTTTTTTGTTATATTTATCATGAAAAATATTTTTTGTGCTTTTTTAGCAAATGAAATAGTGAGACAACTGTGAGCTTCTAAGTGAACGTCAGTTTAACTTCATAATAAAGCTTTCTCTGTTAACCTTTTAATGAGAAGCACTAAAAATACCGAATATTGGTTTCAAACATATGTTTTATAAGTATTTTTGTTTACTCACAGCAATAAATATTCATATGTACAAGGAGATGACTGAATATTATTGCTGCCTGTAAAAGACGGAGAACATGTAATTTTCAGAAGTGTGTATTTCATTACATTTTTGTCTGACAAGGTGCAATCCATGAGCAAGTGTTTCTCCCTATTGCAGGAGCCGAGTAAGCATTTTCTTCAGTAAAGATCTCTTTAGAGAGATGCTGATAAGAGAGAGAAAGTTTTGAAACTGTAAATTAGGCTTGAATTGGGCTGAGAGAGAGAACAAAGTATAGCTGACTGGTATCTACAACAACCTTTATTGTTGGTATTTACAGCTGTGATTTAAGGAGTCATTTGTTGTTTTATCAAGAGTGCACAGTGTTTGGGAAGTGGTTGAAAACCAAAGTGGACTGACTGTTGTCAGTTAAACACGCACAGATCCCTATGTCTCCTTGTTTATAAACTTTACAAAGAAGAAAAGGGGGGAAATCTATTCCCAATAGGCTGGACAAACTGTAAGTGTGTGCTGTCTGCTTTTCCGTTGCTAGCGTTGATTAGCAGAAATCGAGGTGTGTGCAAAGTGTTTGGTTCCAGACCCCGACGCGCTCCGACTCTGCTTTACTTCAAGGGCAGCTTTGGTTTTTGTGGTTGTGCAGTGACTTTTGACTTTCCACATTCAGATTGTCCACCGACATTATTTGTGAAGTGCACGAATCAGTTAAATATTAATCTTACCTTTGTGTTGACAATGAGATTTATGCCTAAGGAAGTTCAGTGTGTTTAAGGCTGAACCTTTCAAGCTTCAGAAGGCTACTGGTAAGTTTAAAATAAAGCATAAATGTTATTATTCCCTTGACTATAAAGAAAATATTTCTGGTGCTATTATGAAGATGTATTTTTGACTAGCTGCTTTGAAAATCCACACAGCCTTCTCCCAGAATACTCAATGAAGCACACTTCTTGGAAGTTTCTTTTTCTCGTTACAACATTTTTATGGGGAGTAGTCTTTAGTTTCTGCTATGTGATTTGTCCCAATTTGCCATGACAAGACCTGTAACCCTTTAATACGTATCTTTGTATGTATTAATTTGTCATATCGCTCCTTGTCAAGATAAATGGTGGTGGTAACAATCTCAGAACACTGAAATCTATGTTAAATAAATCAAATTTAGATTTGATTTATTTAGTTTTAAAACTTTTGGGTAATTAATAAATAAGCTTTTTCCAAGACCAGTTGTGTTCAGTTAGTACAGCTCTATTATGGATACTAAAAATCACCACTCTTTAAAGAAAGTTCATTTGTCAAAATGTTGAACGCATGTATGGCAAGTTGATGTAAGGTTTCACACAGTTTGTCAAAAATACCTAACTAGAGTGTATGGTTTATGATAATGATAAAAAAAACTTGAATGTATTTTGAGAAGGAGGGGTTAAGGAAAAAAAATGTTCTTCATATAAATCTCTGCATATAACACCTATCATTCAATTTTGTTGCACACTATAAAATAACAAAAATAAGATCTGTAACATATCTTCTCACTGGCACCAGAGCTTAATCTGTGACAATGAAGCGCTGAAGCTAGATGTAGGTTTTTCTCCTGACCTTGAAGGTACTGTTACACGTGGCTTGCCAGGAACACACGAGTCTGTCCCTCATTCACCTTCAGCTATGCTCAGTAAATGTAACCATGTTTTCTCATGCTTTTGGCAAATCATTTCAGTTTGGCTTCTTAATTAAAAGTAAATATTCCTCTATTACCATCACCTTCCATTGGCTATTATTACAGAAGTTCCAATATAATGGGGTAGTGCAGATTCCTTGTGGGCGTCTGGAGAAGAAGCTGATGAGGGGCTTTGGTTTTTATAAAGAAATGTATTTAATTCCTCAGAATTGTATGCATAATTTTCTCCTACATGTCCTGTCGCTGTACATGATGAAGTTTGAAATGTACCATGTTTGGCTAAAACATGGTGATAATTTAGAAGCACAAATGGAACTTGTCCAGAGGGTCTGACATCCATCACACGTTCGCTTTCGGAGTCATGATCAAGCTTTACAGTCATCCTCTCATCACCGTCCAGTTCATCTAGATTTGTAGCGTGGTGACTGATATGCCCATATTTTGGTTCTTTCATACAAATCCTTCTTGTTTGCTCGTATACTGAGGGCATTGGCAGGAGATGACTTAGTTGTCCTATAGCTTTAGACTGGAAACATTCTGATTTTGGCAGCAAGGAGTTAGCTATTGAGTTTGAAAAAGAACTGTCATTAATGCTCATTTTTTCTTGTAGGTCTCTGTTAAAAGCTAACTTGTTTTCTTCTTTAATGAGGTGGTGAGGCGGCTGAATCCTGTTTTCTACCTTGTTGGGTTTGATGATGCCAGAATCATAAATCTCTTCTTTGTATCTGCTGCCTGGCATGGGTGCTGTGCAGCTTGTGAAGTTGTCAGGGAGAGCGTCTTGGCTGTATCTTCTGTTTGATACGGGCACTTGCAGGAAAGAGAAAACATGTTAATTACTGACAGTGGGCTGATATAATAGTTAAGTGTCTAACACTTTTTGTGACTGAACTTTAATGCCCATTTGGTTTGGGCCAGATCCAAGTCCCACTGAAGACATCAGAGACATTCCCATTTGCCTCAGTGGCTTTGGAGAAGTCTGTTAAAGACAGTGCTGAAAAGTTAAAAAACCCAACCCATTCAGAAGGGCCGACGGCATTGAACATTTCTGAAAAGGTTTTCCATGTGAAATGCCCATTTGTTGATTTGACTGAATAATTACAAGTTGCTGTCATTATTAATCTAGTTGAATCAGGGAAATGAAATGAAATAAATATTTGGAAAGGTGACCTTCTATCAAAAACTTTGGCCTTAAGTAAGCTCTTTCTGAAAGTTTATCAAACGAATTATCAAAGGATGGAGAACATTTATTAAATGTCAGTGATTCTATAGTTAGAGTAAAACACAATTTATTCTTCCTATCACTGTGTATGTGTATTGGACACTTGACCTTGTAAAGAAAGGAGAAGAGAGTGTGTAGTATTAGATCCTGATGTGTCAGTATCTAATTTGTGCTATCTATCTGTGATACATGTAATATCTAGACTGTCATGTTAAAGACTTTGTTTATTCTCTTTGAAAAGCTAGCATTAGATATTAAAAACATCTATTGAAAAGCAACATAAATACTTCTTGAGTAATGCTGTATCTCTGGTTTTAAGGTGCTATCATATAATAAAGCTATATATATAATATAAATGTAATTTACAACATATGCTGAGAATGTTAGAGTGTGTGAGTACTGAACTGGATATGCATGGAAAATCAGAAGCTAGACTATTACATATTCAAGACAGTATGAACCTAGGATTTCTATTCAGACTTTTTCTCTAAAATATATTGAGTAATCTTAGTTTTCTCTTAAGTTTCTGCATGGTAGCTGAACTCTTGAAACAATTTGAATTGTTTTTGTCATTTTCTGCTTGGGTTACGCAGCTCTTCCTTTTTGTACACTCCTGTCTACAAAAGGTAAGAGAAAAAGCCAGTGGTTTATTCCTATACAGTATAGCTAAAATTAGGCAAGCACTGATTTTTTTTGCACTGTCTTGTATGAACAGTTTGATAGTTCATACCTACTGCTCCTCCAAGGCATATTTGAAAGTTTTATGTTAAAGGTTAAATGCGGCACTTACCGAATTTCTCAAATTAAACCTAAACTCCATTTTGTGTTATGCTTACTAAAGCCCTGGAGACCTAAGTGCCTTTTGTAAAAGGGATTTTCTGTTTTTCTAGAAATTTTATTCAACATCTTAAAAGTTTTGGAGTTCCCCTGTAGTAGTTGCTGACGTAACTGTACCCGCTAATAATTAAATATTCCCTGTGCTATAGTAGACTGGCAAAACCTGTATGCATAACAGAGGAAGCAGAAATAGCTCAATTGTACCTTTTTTTATATGCACAGCTTCATTAATTTCAGAGGGAGTTGCACCACTTAATTAACACCAGAATTTAAACAGGAATCTGGATCCAGTTTCTTCTTGATCAAACCACCACCCTCCTAGAAACAGCAAGCTTTCAAGTTACTCATTTTAATTTCCATTTCCCTGTATAGATTTTGCACCAAGAAGTATATGCAGTCCCAAATAAACTGAATTCTAATCAGCTTTTGAAAAATGGCCCTCTTAGATCACAAATCAAAACAGGGGTTCAGCCACATGCTTGAGTATAACCAGTATAATTACACCACTATAATTTTAACTCCACATTTAGCATTTCTACCATGAAATAAGTATCCATGCTGAGAGTTACTGATGTATAACTAATATGATTTTACTGATGTGGTATACTGGTTTTAGTATTTTTCCCACTTGACAGATCCACGGGAGCGGTAGGTTTGTTCTCTTACTGCAGCATGGAGGATTGTTACATTGTGGCTCTAGTCGAATCTCTGAACAATTGTCCTTTTCCATTTTTAGAGCCCACACTTGTAAGAAGCTGAAGCATCACAGCCACCAGTCGGCCCTTGTCTCGTTATCTTCATTTTTGTAATCTCAAACTCTGCTGGGCTGATTGCTGCCTTCTTGGTACCAAGAAGTAATTAGCATACTTGGGAGATTTACAGGATATTATCCATTTTGTTCTATCCTGTTTCTCAGACATGGTTTTCATCTCTTTTGTTGAGGAAGAAGGTAAGCATCCGGATAATTGTTTGCAGGCTTCCATTAAAGTTGTCAGCACGTTTGTGGAGTTAGAGCAGACAGTTAAGCAAGTCATGTCTGCAGTGCGGCAGAGCACGGTGGTTTTTGTCCGCTCACATTCAGAACGGTTCCTGGATGGAGCCTTAAGCCTGCTTTTGTCTTCCCTTGCGGATAAAAACCCAAGCATGCCCTGGGAAACACTCTTCCTGGGGAGTTTTTTCATACAGAAGTTAGTAGAAGGCTGACCAGCTGCTCTGTGCCACTGTAGAAGGGCAGCACCCTCTCGGACTTGTGGGCCGTTGCCAGAGTACCTGCCTCGGCAGGTGCACGGGGATCCCAGGTATTCCGCGCTTCTCCAGCGCTGAAAGCACTTTGTGGTCGTTGAAGTCAGTGCATTCATTTGGGATGCTTTCCAGACCACTCTTCTGCCAGAGCAACTCAGCTGTGCCAAGCGAGGTAGATACAACTGCGCGTCTGAGGCTGTGCATCATACTAGAGTGACAGCAGCTTTCCGGAAGTCCCTTTATACTTACACTTACCATACACTGCCTCTATTTGTAGCAGCCTATAACTGCAACTCAGACCTTTAGGCATCATGTCTCTGTTAATTCTTGCCAAGCAGCTCTGCTTTCCCACTAATGCACGGGGCGCGGCTTGGGCAGATTGAGGGAAAACCTGGAGAGAAAAGCCCCATCACCTGGCAGCCTGCTCAGACTTCAGCACCCAACCATCCAAGTCGGAACAGGAAGGCTGCTCTAGCAGGTATTGGTCTTTGTTTAAAACATATCATGGCTATTCATAGTTACAGTACACTAGAGCGATCTTTTCCCTATCAAACGTGGTGCTGCAGTGAGGAACGTTCCCTCCTCACCTTTACATAGTGCAGTCAAAGGTCAGATGGTGCTCAATGGGGAAAGATGTTTGCCGAAAAGGTGTTTCACTCACAAACATGCCTTTCTGTACCAAGACCTTAATAGGTAGAGCTGCTCCTTGTTCTGTCGTTGCCCCTATTTCAGTAAAAATGAAAGAAAGGCATCTTGGAACCAGGTTAAAGCAAATAAAGACAGGTCCTTAACATTGATCTTTATGCAAAAGGTACGCAGGCCTTATCAGCAGAGTTTTGCATTCTGCCTGTGAAAAAACTCCAGTTTTAGGACACAGCTGAAGCACTCTTCATGCATGCTTTGTCCTGCATAATTTTTCTTGAGCTTTCTGATCAACACTAATCTCAGAAGAGTGTACTCTGACAGTTGCTGTATGTTTTGAAAAGACAATATGCCAAAACCTGAATGTTGACAGGTAGCCCATGATATTTCAGTGTTTCCTAATCCTTTGTACAAGAGGGCCTTCAGAGGAGAGGAGCTCTGAGTTTTGCTGGAGACCAACGAGCAGAGCCGCTGTACTGCTGAGGTCACGCACTCCTGTGTCACAAAGGGATGCTGATATTCCTTCGTGTCAAACAAGGCAAAGATACAACAGCTTGTAAAACTGTCCATGTCCATGAAAAAGACATTTTTTAGATTAGCTCAATATCTGTGCTGTGTCTTGGTCTGAGCCCTGATTGCAAATCATCTGAGGCATGGACTGATGTTGTAATTGCTATGTTCGCTATTGTTCGCCCTCCAACAACAACAGTAAGGCAACGTGATCTTCAGGGCCTCTAGTGGAATACACTTTTCAAAGCAGAAGTCATATATTTCTTCCAGTAGTCATAGGCTAAACCTAGGGAGTTGGTTTGGCAGAGGAAGATAGAGCAAAGTTTTTTCACAGATTTTCGTAGTATTCTTCATGATTTCCTGAGTTTTGGAATGAGTAGTGGCACTAAGCTTCACACTGATACTACAGACTGTCCAACAGCGTAACTTAGAAGAAGTGGGTACAGTGGTACCCGCAGTAGTAATGTTTCCATTCAAGTGTACAAAGGAAACTCCCCTCACTAAGAGGACGGTTGCCTTCTGTGAAGAGAGTTTCTTTTCTGATGACTAGGCCAGCTGGAAAAAAGTGGAGGAAGCTTCAAAACCAGATTCTGAGGCAGCAGCATCTGATTTGCAGGCAGTTTTATCTGCTACGTGCTTTTCCAGAGCTTTGATGGCTTGGCATGATCATCTTAAAATCTCTGATCTCTCCAAAAGAAGCTATTTTCCATAGAGAAAAATGTCTCTGGCCTACGGCATTTTTGGCAGATGCCTCTATGGATGTGATGTGGAATAGCCCTTGCATCCAACCCGGTTGCCAGATGTCATATTTGGCATTGCCTTTGGATTGAAGATAATGATGCTAAGCAGATCCTCTCTGCTTTGAAGCTGACTGGCTGTCAGTTTTTCAGTGAACCGCTGGAAAAAGCAGCGGCTGACAATGTAAGGAAGATCAGATGCCCCTTTCAATTCAAAGCCATAAGTCACTTCCAAAGGTTCAGATTTCTTTTCTGCCACCAGCCTCAGCAAAAGTACAACAGAGCTAATTCTGCCTCAGGAGGAAACAAACTCTGGAACAATTAGATATAAATCCTCTGCCATGGAGGCTCCATTTTTCTTTCCCCTCTTACAACACTGTATATGAAGACAAGCAATGATCTCTGACCAGGCCGGGGTTTGACCATAATCTTTTTTTCCTTCCTCAATAGTAAAATTGTAAGTGCTTTTGTGGAGAATTAATTGTAACAAGTCAGTTTTCATCCAATGCCCAGTAGCTAAACATCCATTAGAGTACATCTGTGCTTGAAAGAGAGCCCATATATTCCAAGTTAAGCAACAAAATCTTAAGTAGAAGTACAATCTGGTATCTTGTACAATCTGTGGTACAACCGCTATCACAGTTCCATTTTCCTGTGCGTGAGGAAATGGTGAAGGTAGGCATGCATGAGGAAATTGAAAAATGCGAGCAGTTCCTTGCAGTTTTTTGTTGGGATTTTTTTTCACATATTTAACAGTATTCCTGTGGAATCCTTCTGACTTCATATATTTAGCAGGAGCTATCTGCTCGTATCAACCGACCGATGGTAAATTGCTTGTCTGCTGCTATGCTCACTGGGCTTTTCTGGCAAACGCTATGGCCACGATCAATTTTACAGCCTGTTCAGAGAACAGGCTGTTCTTTCCACATCCATTCTCGGTGTCTGATGGCACCCTTTGACCAGCAAAGGGTGGATCTACTTTCTCGGTCAGTCTCACGGTATCTGTTAGTCTGGAAGCAGAGAAGAAAAGCTGGGCTGATTTCTGTACACCTACAGTAGCTCTGTTCTTGCAGACTTACTGGGGATCTGCAGGATTTACTTCAATCCTTATACTTCTCCTCAAAACATGTAGCTTTTTTTCTTTTACACAAAGATACAGCCTCTTTAGAAAGGGCACAACCATTTCTTATTTTTGGTCTAGAGCTACTGCTTTTCACACCCAGTCCACAACAGCAAGAAAAGGAAGCCAGCACATTAGATGAGCACGAGCTCAGAAAAAGCATTTAGCCTGCACTAGGCTGTAAGAAGAGTTTCATTCTTGCTCGTTTTCAACCTAAACACAGAACAGTAAAATAAAATGCCACGGTCAGTCAGCTATGTGAGGTCAAATGGTCCTGTGAAGGACAAAACCCTGGGCAAAAGTTATTTGTTCCTCTGTGGGAAACATTCAATGTCTGATACCGTCTTCTGTCTGATGTAGCTCAGCTTTTAACATTTGCAGATATTCCCTTCAGATCTAGGATAGCTAATGTCATGTCCCTAAGTGAATAAATGCTTCTTTCTGGTACTCAAGACTCTCTAGCCTATCTTTTCTAGCTTTTTTATTTTGAATTTCCACTACTGCTTCCTCTGTCCCATCCTTAATGAAGCTAGAAGAAAGGAGTGTTTCCATCTAAATTTATAACAGCATATCAACCAGTCAGTCCTCATAAGTGATTTTTAACTCATCAAAATGGTGTATGGAGATAGATGTAATGTATATGAGAACCAAGGATAAGAGTGTATGTTGAGCTTGTTTACATTTATATTAGTTACTGTATAGCTTTGCAAGGTTATTTTTTATAGGATCGGTTGCCACCTCAGAGAAGTCAATGTCTTCAGTGCTTCCTTCAAAGTATTTGAGCTGACCATCTGTACAGAGACATAACGCTGTTGATCAGGGAGGAGCACTGAAGACATTTTCAAATAAAGCAGAAGACTGCATTTCATTTACTGTAGTAACTTCAGAATGGCTTCATACTCAGAAAGGACAACCTTCAATTTTTATGGAAATAGATCACATTTATTTTGATTTCTTTATGTGAACTGAAGTACATTTGTTTCTTTCTGACTTCAGCTGTGACTTACCTGAGCAATTCCACTAAATTACTTGGATAGTGCAAAACATGAAGGTAAACTGTGCCAATATTAAAGGGAGTGGTGTCTCTGTCCTATTCTAAAAGTGATTCTGGTGAATGCATTTTTCCAACTCATGCTTTGGTAATATTCCTAATCACATTCTGATGGTAATGAGAAGAGGGATGAACATTTAAGTACTATAAACATAGCAGTTGTTACACTTCACTGTTTCTGATTTTCTGTGTTTCCTAAACGCTTGGGGGTACTGGTGGATGAAAAGCTGGACATGACTCGGCAATGTGCACTCGCAGCCCAGGTGGCCAACTGTATCCTGGGCTGAATGAAAAGCAGCGTGAGCAGCAGGTTGAGGGAGGTGATTCTGCCCCTCTACTCTGCTCTGGTGAGACCCCTCCTGGAGTCCTGCATCCAGCTCTGGAGCCCTCAGCACAGGAGAGACATGGACCTGCTGGAGCGGGTCCAGGGGAGGCCACAAAAATGATCAGAGGGCTGGAGCACCGCTCCTATGAGGAAAGGCAGAGAGAGTTGGGGTTGTTCAACCTGGAGAAGAGAAGGCTTCAGGGAGACCTTCTAGCAGCCTTTCAGTACTTAAAGTGGGCTTATGAGAAAAATGGGGACAAACTTTTTAGTAAGGGCGGTTGTGATAGAACAAGGGGTAATGGTTTTAAAGAGGGTAAAAAAGGGTACTACTAAAATAAGGTAGATTTAGACTGCATATAAGGAAGAAATTTTTTACAATGAAGGTGGTGAGACACTGGAACAGGTTGTCCAGAGAGATGGCAGATCCCCCATTCCTGGAAACATTCCAGGCCGGGTTGGACAGGGCTCTGAGCAGCCTGGTCTGGTTGAAGATGTCCCTGCTCACTGCAGAGGGCCTGGGCTAGATGACCTCTAAAGGTCCCTTCCAACCCGAAGCATTCTATAACTCTATAATTTCTGTTTTCAAACTACAGTCACAAATCTTTCCCAGACACCCCACAGGTTTGCTTTCCTTTTTTCCTTTTTTTGAAGTGACACTCACCTTCATAACTCTGTGCAAGATTATGTCGGATGATGTTCACTGGCTGATCAGGAAGATTTTTGGATGGTGACTGGCTGTTGGGTACCAAGGAGTTGGCATAATGCCACTGGCATTCTCCGTTTGTCTGCAGTGTACTCAAGAAAAATCGAGCCACTTCACAAGGTGCTCCTTGAGACTGCCCAAACTTTGAAGGCAGCATTTGCTTTTTGCTACTGAAGACATGCGAATCTACAGGAAAGTGTCCATAATGGTAGGAGAAAGGCAAGCTATATGACGGGGCATATAAAAGTTCACTGTTTTCTGAATGAAAGTTTTGTTCTTGAATGGTGGCAGCGTTCACTGCAGGGCTGGATCGCCAGTTTCCCACCTGGCTGCATTCCAGTTTGTCTGTTTGGAATGAGCTGTATTGCTGGAGGAAAGAAAAAAAAGAAAAAGGGAGGGGAAGAGAATTAAATGACTAACTTTTGCATGAAACCGCGTAACATATCATACAGGCGTCCAAAGCCGGACCTCCTTGAACTGCGATCTCACTGGCTAAAGGGCCTGGCTTACCAGTGCATTTAAAGTTCCTTGTCTGCACGATAACTTTACCTTCACTTAACATGGGAACAAAAAGCTTCTTTGTGATCCTAATGTTAAGGGTTGATTTGATAATTTTGCCAGTTGTCCTAGTAAGTGTAGGCAGTTGTAAAATACTAGAGGGCAGAAGTTTGTTGCAAAGCACTGAAAGTCACTGACAAATGGAGTAGCAGACCATGAATATGATTTTGCATATGTTGGCATGTCAAGCTTTAGACATATGTCAAGCTGTTTTAAGGTGATAGTAGTCCCTTCCAGCAATATTCACTGCAAGGTCTCAGAATGTCTCATGGTGACTGTCCGTCTCACCGACCCGGTTTTATGGACAATCTCCATAGTCTCCTTTCACGTCTGGTTCTAGCTCACCCAGTGACAGTGAGATATATTCCAAATCCTACTCCAGTGCTCTGTTTGCTAGGATTAGTTCTTAAGATGCATTCTCCAGCAGAAGGAAACTGCTAATACCTATGTGCCACTAAGAACTACATGTATCAACAGTGAATGAGATGCATTCTGCACCAGCACAAATTTTCACAGTACAGCTATTCTTAGTACATGTTTTTCTTCTTTTTACCAAGAAAACACATTGTTTTTGAAGTACTTTACATGCTCCAAATCCAAAAGTTTTTGTGTTTGCATCACTCGCCAGAGTTGGTTTGTACTACTTGTGCTGCACACCCCAGGAACAGAAGGGTCTAACTGTATTCTGGCCTGCAAGGAGTTCCAGCGGCTGAGCACACTATAGTCAGTTTTTCAGTATGTTCAGTTCTGGATGATCTCTATCCTGTCCCAAGCACTCTACCACAACAGCTGATAAGTAAATATTGCACAAAATGTTACCTGTTGTGGGTAAGGCGTTGTTCTGAGTTTTGCCTTCATTTTATTACTTTTGGGTTTTACTATTTTCCTTGTTTCCTGTGAGGTAGACACTGAGTTTCTGCATGAAAACTGTGACTTAGAAATGGTAACCTGGTCCAGTGACAACTGAAGTTCCTTATACTCAATATCTCTGCAAAAGAACAGTCCAATAAATTACATACTCAAACATATCACACAAATCCACAATGGCTCCTTTGAAGATACATATTAGCTTTCACAGTTTCACACTCACTATTTTCATTCTTCCAAGATTTTCACTGTCTGCAGTGCAAGGCTGGGGGTGTCAGCAGACAGTGAATTTTATGGTCTGACCCTGTCCCCACGCAAGTCTATCAATCACAAACATTCCACCGGGAACCGCTTTAACTTCTTTGTGCTAAATGTCCCCACTGTCTCAACCTAAGCTGTGCTAACTTCTTCTCAGCCATCCGTGGCACCCTGCAGTTTGGAATCACAGCCATGTTGGATGATAGAAAGACACGGATCAATTCATCTGTCTCCTCCTCAATCAGGAATTGGTCTCTGCCCTGGCTCTCGCAATTAGCCCCGAGGAAAGGAAAAGGAGTGATGTTCCTCTCCTGCCAGCACAATGTGCTTGTACCTAGACCACAGGAGCTGCAATGTTGTTCTTCTGGCAGTCTCTAGACTTTCATTTCTGCTCTGTTGTGTTCAGTTTTATCTGGCCCACAGACAGGACAGGGTTTTGTACAGAAGAGGCTAAAAAACAAATCAAGAACAGATTGTGGATCATATTTTGAAACATTAATTGATACAGTTCTGATGATTAAATCATCAGATTAAAGGGGATTAAAACTCCCCTGGTTTTGTCAGTAGCAACAGTGGAGCTTATTTTTGAAAGGAGATCTAGAAAAAACCCTACTTCTTTCTTCAATTCCTATTCAGAACTCATTTCCATCACTTTTTGATGGTGAATAACCCGGAAGCAAATTCAACTCAATATGTTTTTATTTCCCTAGCACAGTGTCTTCCTTTTTACTCAAATGACTTGCCCCAAGTCGTGGGACTCAAACAGGTTGCAGGGCTGAGTCTTTCCCTCGCGCTGCTGCCTCTCACATCTGTATGGGAATGAGGGCAGCATTAGCCAGTGTGTCCAGGGCTGAGTACCTACTTCAAGTAGTTTAAGAAAACACTCTGTGATTTCTCAACAGCTACACTTCAACTCCCCAGGTATCACAGATATGTATCAGAGACAACAATTGTAATATGCAACCATACATCATCCTACCACACACATCATGCAAACGCTTCTTACTTTCCAGCTACATAAGAAATGGATCAGTCTAGACAAAAGGAGTGTATAGTTCCCTGCTTTTTTACACTATTCAACACAGTGGGTGCCTGCTATCCCTTTTTTCCTTTTTCCCCCACAGACAGTGTCTTCAGTCACAGTCTGTTTCAGCTTATTCTGTATAGATTTCTGTCTCTCTCAGGTTTATATCAAGATAAGAATTTTGCAACACCTTCATGACTGGAACCATATTTTGTAAACTGCAGGTCCAAATCACTGTACATTCACCAGCTGAGTGGCAGCTACTTGCCACTGTGAGAATGTCGTTTTGCCCTGAGTATCTGTGCCACCCAAGGCAAGTGAGGGAATCCTCAGTGACTCACCTGTCCCTGAAAGGAGTAATGCTTCCTACCATGTCTCTGCCTCCCAAATTGACACTGTGGCCTCTGCTGGTTAGCAGTAGCTTTCACTGTGTCTGAACAGCCCCAGCGCAGTTCTGATGCCAGTTACAGAACTGGGGTCCAGGTCTAACGCAAATGGCTACAGGTGGTACTACATTCCAGCATATGGTGTACTAGGTAGTCGTCAGGAATACTAGCTCTTTTTAGCTGAACGTAACTAAAAAAGGCAGGATATGAGGAGGGGAAAATGGCTGCAGCATGCAAACACAGAATAATACTGGAAGACAAGAGTAAAGCAAACTTAAAGGATTGAATTACTAGTGAATCAATTACTGACGACACACAAAATGAATCAAATACTTAGAACACGTAATGGTACAAAGTATTTTGACTTACGTAAGGACATAATTGACACTCACTATGCAGTGAGGCCGTGATGATCGGCTGTTATGCACAATAGTAGCGTAGCTCTGTACCCAAACCCAGCCTCCGTGCTTGGACAGTAGTCGATAGTACTTGGTTGTGACTTGGCCTTTCACCAACACTGTGAATATATTTTAAAAAAGCATTTCACATTGCTTGGACTTGTGACCACTTCCTGGAGAGATTTATGTGCAAGGCAGGGACTTTTCTCCCTTCTCCCCCTCCTTTAAACCTCCTCCTCCCACCAAAGTTTAAATAGCTCCCCTGCAAAGGTAGCTGTCCTGCCCCTTTACATAGTTTCACAAGGTCACATGTTTGTTTATAAATAGGCTATTGTGAACTATTAAGGTTTGTCTCCCTTCTTTTCCAGTTCACCCTGCTCTTTTATGCTTACATTCTGCATTAGAAACTGAAAAAGAAAAGTTCAAGGCAGCAAAAGTATTTGGAAGCAGACACAACTAGCTTGATTTTTTCCATTGTATTTGGAAGCACTTTTGTCATTCATAGCCTGATAGATTATTGTGTATTTTGCAATGTGTTTTATGCTGTGTTGCTTTTTCATCTGTAAGCTCTACATTTTGAAGGTTGAATTAAAAGGGTATTAAAATCCTATTTGGTTCTTAAGCACACAAATAAAGACAAGGCCGGAGAGGTGAATCAGTTATCTGATGGATTTCACTAGAAATGTGATCTTTTGTACACCAGTTTGGATTCTCTGTGAACAAAGATGTTTTGGCATAAGGCTATGCTGTAATAGCAGTAGTGCAGCATCTATAAAGATTTTATCAAGCCACAAATATTTCTGGTTCGGTGCCAGGCATTTATCTAATGGTTCACTATAACATAATGCCCAGCCTTTGAATGTGGTTCTTCTCTTGTGTGACCCTGGAGCATTCCTCTGGGAAACTCCATCTTCTTACTCTTCTATACAATCAGTTATTTATTTTAAAGGAAGAAATAAGGGATTGAGCTTGCTACACAAACTATGTCCAAAAAAACTAATCAATAGCAGCAATTCCTCTACATAATACATGATTAAGAAATGGAATTACTGCTTGCAAATGTAGGGCTTGTACTAGACTGAACTTTGTAGCAAAGTTCACTGTAATTTTGTTCTCTCATTGCACATGCTTGGTGCAGAAGCAGATACATAGTAAGGAAACTGAACAACTTTCTCTTTCAGCCAACTCTAGTACCGCAAACGATGACTTGAAATGAAAATGTATGTCCTTATAATTAGTATTCATAGAATGTTTTTCTGACAGGGAGGTCATCCAACGTTAAATTGGGAACTAAAGCGTGCATGATCTTTGGGATTTTGTTTACTGTTTGATAATTAACTATATGGCTATCAGTCATTGCTGGGGTTGGCTATTTTTTTGTTCAGTTGTTGTTTGGGGGAGTAGGGGTTTGTAATTTCGATAGTAATCAGAGACCACAGTAATGTGAATAATGTGAATAGCCCAATGTAAGACTGAAAGAACTAGAAGAGCAAGAGTTTTTGTTGTTGCTAAAAGGTCCTCTAAATCTGTAGCATATAGGTCATCACACTGGACTGCTTACTCTCCTATCCATCCTCACACGTCACAACTTATTTAAACTTTTCTTCAAATCCAATTAATCTCCCTGAGAAAATCAAGCTCTTACAAAATGGATCTAGACGGGTCTTTCTGGAAGTGTCAGCTCTCCTTCCATTATAGGACATGGTATCCATTTGTTCAGAAAGCAACAAGATAAACAACATCTTGCAGGACATTCGAAAGCCCATCCTTGCTGACACTAAGCCAGTATTATTTAGAGTTTGAAGCCTCTATTGAGAAAATTTTTGCCTCATACTTCCTGGTGTGCTTTTTCGTGCATACATTTCCACATAGAATACTCTATGGGGTGGGGGTGTGCATATGTACCGATATTTAAGAAAATCATGAGGAATATGTGTGTAAGTATGTAAACACACCTACAGAAAATAAAGATATGTGTACTCTTTAAGTGCAATATATCACTCCACGGTAAGGGTCTTGTAGCTGCTACTCAAAGATTCAGTGTAACAATGCCAAATAAGTCTGTTCTTGAAGTATTTGTTAATAAGCTGTATGCCATGGAATCTCTATGTTTCTCCGTGTTCTTTAACACAAATGGTCCAGTTCTAGGAAATGATGCTTACGTTTTGGCCTAGATCATGTGAAAGATATTTTTTGTAATATGGTCTAGGATTTTCAGAACTAAGTCTTCATGCTAGTTTAATGGTCAGGTTTTTCTGGAATTCAGAATTCCTTGCTGCTCAGTCTTCCAAACTAGAAATTAATGCTGTAACGGATATAACAAAGTTCTTCCGTGTCCTTTGGGACTAGTTTTGACTTTCTTTTTCTCACTGATTTTTTTTAAATTCCTGTTTTAGCTCTCCACTTAAGAGAGTATTTTAGAAGATGTGAAAACCACTGAGGACTACAGTGTTCAGATTTCCTTCCTAATTATATGGATAAACCAATATTTCTCCTGGGATGGAGGAGGACTCCATGTCTCCTGCATTTTTAGCAATCTGGGGAAAGTCTGGCCTTGGCCAGGAGACAGTAGCTGCACTTCCAATACAGTAAATGAGGTCAATTTCCATTTGGCTGTGTGTTAAATAACCCTGTCTGATGCTGAGTGGGAAACCTCAGAAATGGGAGTGAGGTAAATCCACTACCGAGACAATCTATGCAGGCTCAGACTTCTTGGTGGCCTCTGCTGCAATCAAACGAGGAGGATTCAGTGGCTTTAGCCTTGGCTCTTAGATGTGCCGTTTGTAACTGGGTGTTCCGCTGTTGTGGTTCCCTCCTGGTTTAGCAGGCAAGCTGAAAAAGGCACTGGGCTGGCTGGGCTGGTCCTTCTGGTCTGTCATAGATGGCTATTTTAAAAGGTACCATCAGGCTTATGGGCTTATGGCTGGGAGTTCCTAGTCTGCTGTTAAGGATATCATGAAGAGAAATGAACTTCTTGCTTCCTCACTTGTAGCAGTTACTGTTTCAGCTTCCCTGGCACAAACAACCTGGCATGTCATTGGCCCAGCCTTTGAGCAGTAAGGTCAGTGGATGGTGCCCTAGCAGACGCTACCGTTCCTCTGCCCTTTTAAAAATGAATGCAGCTCTGCCAGAAGGCTTGATTGCTGGGGGGTAAAAGTCCACTCAATGCCATGGACAGAGTGTAAACTGTGCTCTGCTATAAGACAGGTTTTATAAATACAGAGGTTGACTTCCAGGAAGCAGCAAAACAGTTTGGTGATGACATCAGCTGGGGTTGGGACTTGTCTTACCAAAGCACAGAGATGTGACTCTTGTAAAAATTTATGTGGGAAGAGCAATGATCTTACAATGTGTAGAATGCACAAAATCCTCCTCACGGAGAGACAATGGTACAAATGAAGTGATTTCTCTGAGGCCAGAAATATATTCTGTCTGCACTGGAACAGAGGAATATTTTGTCTATACTGGAACAGCTTCTCTATCCTATCTTTTAGAATGCAAGATCCTTAGGCAGGAACTCATTATTTGTGTGGCCACATTTCCCCAGTTGCAGAGGAAACACTGTGTATATTGATGGTACTATAGAAATAAATAACTCTAGTTCAAACGCCAGAAACTTTTTCATATAGCTGGAAGCTAATCAAATGTTTAAAACAGGAAACACTGTTTGCTGCCAGCACACCTTAGGCAAATATTCACATCTACGTTTTCCTCATAGTCTGATGCTCTTGTTATATGGCTTCTAACTTCTCCTCACTGTTTCCTTTGTTTTGTTCTCTGTGCTGCCTGACTTAAAGTTCAGTTGCTTTAGGTCTTCAGTTTGGGAAATTATTTTTCCTCTTTGAAAAAGCAATTTGTTACCCTATTTTAGGGATGCCTTTTTTTTCTTTTCTTTTTTTTTCTTAATATCCTTATTAGGTGCAAGATGTTTCTCTCCGGATATCTTCATCAGATGACACTTAATCATTGGATTGCTTTATAGAATGGTACGTCAAACCTGCCAACCTTTTACTGTTCGTGTTCCTAAGACATTTACTGATGGATGGTAGGGGAGTTATAACAGTGCTCCCCAGACGAAGTTTGTACACTTTACATCTGTTTTAATAATTCCTATTACTTGGTATTCTAACCATGATTCTGCACTGTTCCCACTGTTGCCCAAGCATTAGCCATTATTTTTTGTTTCTTGGCATTTATTTGCTTTGCAACTTCCATAAATTTCTATGCATATGTATCACATTTTTCTTCTGGTTTTAAACTGTACAATAATTTATCTTTGTAATTCAGATACAGTATTTAGAGAAATGCTTTTAGTTATTCTGCTTGGTTTAGGTTTTTTTTTCTTGTGGAATGAGGTGGGGGTGTAATTCAGGAAACATGATTTGTCTCTTAATTGAAAACTCCAGTCATACATAGATCAAACTGGCAGCCAAAGTACAAGTCTTTTACTGCGCACACAGAATTATCCATCACTCTGCTCCGAAACGGAAAACTGTTTTCCAGAGATGACTGTGGCTATAATGGTATCATCTATATACTGATTGACATAGCTATTTCAAATAGTCTTGTGAAAATAATGAGTGATATTTGGTACTGGTTAACAGCCACATCCAGATGCAGATGTTACCACTACAAAGAGGATGCCTCCAACAGGGGATATCATCTACCCTGGCCATTCTAGTTTTTAGTTTGCAATGGCCCAGAGTATTGAATGGTGTTTTGGTAAACATGAACTTGGTGTAAAGATCAGCTTCTGCTTTCCCAGGTGTAGCATACACTGCCATCAACAGCATTCGGCACTTGGAATATCAGCACTGACTTGCCAAATACAGTTACAACCTCCTTTCTATTCCAGATCCTCATGAACAGCACATGTTAAGGTGAAGAACTGGCTATTTTCTCCTTAAGGAAGCCTAAAAGAAGGATTTGACTCTGGCTGCTTTCAGCCTACAGGAGCAATCTGGAAAAAAAGTCACTGACATAGGTTTTTGGATGTCATCTTTGCATCGTATGGGCTGTGGCAGACCGAGCCAAATCAAGAGTTCAGCTATTCCCTCAATTTGCTTCTCAAGTTAATGTGCTACTGAAGGAACTACTTCCCAAATCCAGATGTTTGAAGATATGATTAGTGTCTCTGTTGGCAGATGGGGAATTATTAAATGTGTAATTTTTTTTTCCTGACACTCCATTCTCCAAACCTCATCCACATGCTATTAATGAACATTAATCTAAGGATTTTTTGGGTTTGTGTTGACTTCAAACATGGGATGATTATTACTGACATATTTCAGAGGAATGGGGAGCTGCTGCATAATTTTTCTCTTGGCAACAGAGGCTAGTAAAGTTCAGATTTTCCCTTCTCACTCACACTTGCTCTTTTGAATGTTGTCCTTCACAAGTTCACCACCCAGAATCAGCTCCAAATTTTCAAAAGAGCCTAGATCCTTTAAGTAGAAAGATAGAAGTGGCCAGATATGTTTTTTTTCAGAAGCCCAGCTTATTAAGTATCTAGCTTATTTGCAGAACTAATGGTTTCCTTGAGTGATAGCCAAGCACTATTGAAAATCTAACTCCAGTGAAGATCTGGAAAGCTTTCTCTACTTTCTAGCATCGTACCAGTTTTCTGCAAAATTTCTCACTCTACTTAATAAATTTCAGTCTAGCACTCTTTTTACTTACGCAGATGATGAGCATATCGTAAATGGAACACATCACAACCATGAACATGGTGGTAGAGGGTTTTTTCTATCAGATCTTGGGGCTCATATCCAGTTAATTCAGTCACCCTGGAAAAAGAAGATTCCATAATAAGCAAAATCTCTAGGAATATTCAGTTTCATTAACCTAACATTTGACTGTGTGAACAAATTATATGCCTAAAAACTGCAGGACAAAATGTTAGTTTTGGAAACAGAATACTCATCTTTACAAGAAAATAAACCCTCTCAACCCAGCCAAAGCAAGGTGCAGCTATTCCCTAACCAGGCAGGAAAAAGAGTTCTTTTACTTATTTCCACTTTTGGCTTTTGCCACTGCCATGCATAATCCTTTGCACAAAGATCCAGTTGAGGAGCCATTCGTGAAACAATCAAACTACTTTTGTGGACTGCTGACACATTTTAATTTCCTTTGCAAACATACAGGTGTAGCATGTATGTCAGTCCATAGAAGCTGTGATCACAGACTATAAGTAAATTCAGGCTAATGCCTAACAGAAGAAGGAAGCAGGAGCTTATTCCAGCTGGAAATGTGGAAAGACAAGGAGCTATGAAGATCACAAGCTAAGAAAAGGAAGGCTGAAGCTAGACTTCAGAAAGACATCCTCACATGGTGAGAAGTAGAATAATGGAACAAATCTGAAAGAGCAGCATCTCTGCAGATGTTGCAGAACCAGACTACACTGGTCAGACTTACACTGGGTCAGACCTGAAGACCCCAACTTCATGGTTCAAAATGGACTTTTGTTTATTTAGCACTGTTTCTTGAGAACAAAAATCCTTAAAGTACATTGTGAAACTCAGCCATGATGTGGCTTGTTTACCTAGTGTTGCTGGGGGTGTTTTATGCTGTCCTGGGCTTTCTTCACCTAAAAAGGCAGACCAGAGGTACCATAAAAAAGGCATGTCTTTGTAACAAACACCACAGTCCATTAGCAGGCAATCTGTAGAGTAAAATTTTTACTGCTGAGGATCTACTCTGCAGCAGCAGACGCATCTGCATATTTTCATTAGGAGACTTTTACTTGGGACTAGCTCTCGTCTAGACCTGTGGACTGAAAGCTTTATAATATTTGGAGTGCCTTAGACATGCTCTTGGAGGTTGTATTCCAATTCAGATTCATCCAGAGAGAATCCAGGTCACATGCCTAAGGCCTCTTCATGATAAGAACTGCAGTGCAATGAGTGGGGATGGTCAGGACATTCACTTCAAGAAGTACTTCTAGTCTGAACTTCAACATTGATGAGGATGCTGTGTATCAGAGAACAACGCTGTAGTATCTACAGAAATAAATACAAGGGTCTCAAGCAACGTGTGTCATTGGGGGTTGCGGATAATGTAAACTTTGATTTTTTTATTTTCTTTTGTAACTATTATGCATCTTCTTTACTCTTACCCTAACAGTAAGTAATCATGTGGACCCCACAGGGACTGAGCACTTTACATTCTACTTGAGAGAGCGCGTTGGGGGGTGGGATTCTTCTGATGGAAATCAGAAAAAAAAAACAAACCACAAAAACCCCAAAGCCCTTGCCTTCTGATTTATTATAAATACAGTATAAATAAATCCATAACCCTCCCATCTATGCCTTCATCTGGGAAACTCTTACATGCTTTTGCCTCAGTCAGAGACTTTCAAAGCAGAGTGAGCACACGTGCTCTCTTTCTGCAGGAGGGTACGTGAATACATGCTTGTGTTTCTCCTCTGCAGTATGCCCTGTCCCTCCTGACTTACAGTTCTGGGGGCCCAGATTCTCACTTGAGCCTATCAGCATGGTGAAATACTGATGAAAGATCCTGTTCAGGTTTCAGTACTCCTTCTGACTTCAGTGCATTTAAAACAAGGGTGCCAGTTTCATCCTGCTTGCTTAATCGGTGAGTACAGAAACAGCTAATCCAAAACTAAACAAAATGCCACGAACCTCAGCCAGGTGCTAGCTTTTCTGGAGGTACAGCCTCATTTTGAAGCAGGTCTTCCCAAGGGCAAAAAAAACACTAATAGCAGTTACGAGGACATCCAAACTTTTGAAAAATTTACATCTGGAAATAAGATCACCTGCTTGACTTGCTTAACACAAAACCAACCCCTTAACAAGCCACTGTAGGGAGCCTGGGCTCTGAAGATTGTTCTTTGCATGTGACAGGGCACACAGAAGGAAACAGAGCATGCCCCAATGATCAGTATCAACTGTCTAGAAAGACTTATTTAACTGCTCCTTCCTATGGCTTTAATACTGGTCTGTCTGCTGGACTGATACCTCTAAAGATCTAGCAGCACTTGTCCTTGTATGGATACCACAAGCAAGCCTGAAAAAAAAATTTTGTCTTACTCCTAATATGTCCCTGCTCTGAGCAAATATAATTTGGTCTGCTCAGCTGGGAAAGCAAAGAGCTTTGATAATGCTTAATACCCCTGACTGTCCTGTGTGTGGCAGACACCCATCTGCTCTTTGGTAAACACAGCTATGTAGTAGTACTGGTTCTATCCATGCTTCTGTCAACACCTCTGGTTATACTGTCTCCTTTGAAGATGCTTATGTCTAGAGGCAGTTCCTCTTAGGCACATCATCTCCTTTTTTCCACATGCAAAGACATGCTGCTGAATCCCTTGTGCTTCTTTGTAGCTGTTACATTAAGTAAAGCATGCCAAAAAAAAAAAAGGAAGTATTCCAGAAACAACTAAGTCTTTGTATTTTAGCAGCTGATGGCCCACTATCTCATTGACTTAGCATGAAGAAAGAGCATGTTCTTGCATGGTTGACCTGCCATGTAAAACTTCCCCACTGTCTTGGATACGGACTCTTTTTCACGGTTACACATGAATATAATTTCTGCTTCTTGCAAATCCAGCATGCGAGGGAAATGACAGTGTGTCACGTACTGCTCCACATGCAGGGACTTTTGAAGAATGATAACCTTGTCAACAGTCAAATCTGTTATATTGTCTGGGAACTGGGCTTTTCCCCTCAAGGTATCTTGAACTGCACTGTATGAAGTATCCCTGTATACTAATAGATACCATGTTTCAAAAAGAGAGGAATGATTCGTTCCACGACTCCTTCAGTTCCAGGTTTGTGCTCTTGCTTTTCTTAGCTGGTACGTGAGCTGTATCGGCTGAGAGTGGAGGCAGGGTTCTCTTTCCTTTGCAATAGCCGTTTTCCCAAGTTTTGTTGAAGGCGGCTGTGATTTCATGTAGTAGCCAACTGAATTTGTTTTCATTCTAACAACCACACTAATAGGGTTGGTTTCAGTGTTAAGGCATTACATCAAAGTGCAGAAGACTATGTTCTCTTACTACTCTGTCAAAAGCTTTCTGGATGACCCCAGCAAGGTATTTGACCTCAGTGTTTCAGTTGTGGCTTTTCTTACGTTATGGATAATGGTACATCCTTATTCCTTCCTCTAGCTTTATATGTTAAAATTCATGTCCTTTAAGGTAAAAAGATATTACTGCTTATTTGCCTATTACTCACAGCAAAACGGCTTTAGTTGACTCTCTGAAACTGTAGGTAACTGTAGGTTAAATTGTACAGTCTCTTATATGTTGGTATTCAAGACAAAGTATTGTCTATCCAGCTACCCGAATGGCTTTGAAGACCCACATGGTCTTTGTGTTCCAGATCTATTTTGGACTGCTTTATTTTTCATGGATATTTTGATCTATTTGGAAACCACTGTAGCTTATGATAACACTTGACTTTGAAAACATTTTATGCTAGAAATGAAATAGCTGCTTACCTGGAATCTAGGAATATTAATTTTAAGTCCAAACTTGCTCTGAACATAAACATGTTACTGTGAAGTTTGATCTCAGTGATTGCACTGGGAGGTAAAGATTGACCTACAGCCACCAGTCCAACGATTTGGTAACAGGAATCATACAAAGACATATCTAGCATATACTGCCGTATCTTCAAATAGCCACTGCAATGGATCACCTGGCATGAGAAGAAAACACACTCAATATCTGACAGCAATGGAATAGGCTACCACTCAGCTGACTGCCCAGTTTGAATGGGATTAGAAAGCAATACACCCTTGTAACACTTAAATATGGCGTAGTCTGTTAAGGCTTCAGAAGTGTGGTTAATTTACAAATGGAGATTAAAACAAAGTAAATGCAGGTTTTGTGTTTACTGTCAGCATGATTAATCCAGGATTAAAGCACATGATCTTTGAGACTATCTAGACTGCTTTCTAGTTAATACTTCAAACTCTCTTTGACACAGATTTCTTGTAGATACAGTCAGAATTCCCAATCATTAATAAAAAAATCTGGAAGTTGCTTTTTTAAATCAAAGTCTCTCTCTCACACAGAGAGGAATATATAAACATTCACATTTTAAAGAGTTATTATTCTGATGAAAAACAGACACTTCAAAAATCCAGTGGAGATTAATGCATCACATTTATAAATATTAACTGCTGTGAATATAAATGCACTAGAAATGAGTTTAAAGATCTCCAAACAAGTTCAGATGTTCTTCTGACATGTGGCCAAGCCCAGTGTCTTGAGACCAGATTCCTGGATCCTCATATACAATTCGTGATCACAGGAGTGATAACTTCAGTGTTAAACTGTAAAAATTCACTATGTCAGCTAAAGAAGGGGGGAAGCCATAACCTGTGGACTTTTCCAGAACGTAAGATTTATTTAATGTAGTGCTGGTGTTTAGAAATCATTTGGGCTCCTGCCAATTTTCTAGTCCAAACTGCAGGCATACTACACATCCTTCAGCTTAATTTCTGTATTTGTTTGACTTTCAACTGTGTCTAATGAAAAGGAATTAATTCCCACTATGTTTAGTACTCCTGAACAACATATTAAACAGTTACCTATAAATAGGCTTCTCCTGTATAACCTTCCTTCCTCCTCTGCAATCACCAGGCAATGAGTATGTTTAGCAAAAGTATAGTAGCAAGCAAAACTTATTTAAGATCTCTCATCAGATCTAATTTCCATACTATTTGGCTAATGGGTTTTTCCTGCGCTTCAGCTACTCAGGTGATATTTTCAAAATTATGAAGTCCAGTCAAAGAGAATAAATTTAGGCCAACATCTCTCTAGATGAACGCATCCTCACATGTTTCACTGAATAAACTTTTAAGAGTGAGTAAAAGAAGAAAGAAGGTGATCCCTCCGATTAGCAGTTATAAATGGGGGGCGGGGGGGGGAACACAGATATACCACCACTGCATGCTCTACTCTTTTACTTGATTGCAGATTCAGCTTTAGGATAGAATCATTTTTTCTGGGAAGCAGCTGAGCAAACAGGGGTGCACGTAATGAAGAATTAACAGTATAAACAGGTAGATAGCAGTGTAAACAGATAGATATATGTCTGGACCTTGAACACATTCCTTAAAAGAGCTCTGCTTCCCTTGTATGCTTTGCTTTTTGGTTTTGAATGACTCAAACAGCATGAATCCTCACCAGACTGTAGGGGAATTATCCTTCTCTCCTGATGCTTAAGTGATAGAATTATACTGTGTAGCTCAAAGAGCAGCAAGTGCATACTGTAAAGCTGAAAAGAAGAACTACCTGAATGGCCAGAATAGAATCTCAGCATTTGCTGTGGCTTCTGAATTCATGCAATAGATAGAACATTAATATGAACAATAAGATTTATAAACAGACTTGGTGGTTTAATACAGTTCAACCCAGAGCTGATAGTAGCGACTGTTTAGGGTAACATCACGGTCCAACTACTGTTGAGGTAATTCTGGTCAGGCCAATGAGGTGGCTTGTGCAACTGGGTGGCTGCTCAGCTGGAGCGCGGTAACACCGAGGCAGAGCGATGTGGGAAGACTTCCAAGTTCCACTGACTGGGTTCCTGCCTCACCTGCCTCTAGTTCCATAGGGGAATAAGACCTGGCTGTGTGCTCTCCTTGCACCACTATGGCTGTGCTCCAGCCAGCTCCCCAGTCTGGAAGATCAGGGGTCAGGATGCAGGAATGTGCCGCAAAGCAAACTCCAGCTCACTGTGAGAGAGTCTAGACTTGCATTACTAAGAGAATCTGCAATCAGCAGTGGCATTTTTTGAATCTGTTCTTATTCTTTCTTTCCACAGGGTTGATATTTACCTACACATATGTAGAAAATCCTAAATAAATAAACTTGCGACTTGCTGAAT
>Ga0065711_1001766_pt1 | contig 48795 bp, 31 predicted proteins | sample Hoacrofraction12_FD_59098 | JGI IMG/M metagenome (GOLD analysis project Ga0065711, IMG submission 59098) | Hoatzin crop microbial communities from Cojedes, Venezuela - Epithelial fraction 12 v2 (version 2) | ecosystem: Host-associated > Birds > Digestive system > Esophagus > Crop | place... | reverse complement strand
TGCAGGTAAACAGTCGTTCTATGAATACTGACCAATCATAGTTTGAGTATTGATTATGTAACCGGGGTGTTTTGTTGATAGATGTTTTTATGTATAGTAACCAATCATAGCTGAGTGTTGCACCGAGTGTTTATGTATAGTGACTAATCACAATTAAGTTCTGTCTATGTAATCTAGATTCTTTACTAATAAAGTTGACTGTTATGGATCATATTGGCCGAGTCCTAGATCCCGCCGCAACAGAATACAGCACGTGTTTCAGAGTGAAATGCATTCCACGTATAAAAATGGAAAGTACGTTGAAAAAACCTGCCACACCTGGCAGTATGTTTATAACAAGTCCACACTCTCAGGCACTTACTCAGTAGTTAGGTTTGCGGTTTCTCTCCACATTCACACTCTTCTGCCCTCAGCACTTCGTGTGCCAGTAGGTCATGGCTTGCCATTGGGACTGGTTAGTGCCTATAAGTCCACCACTGCATATATTGTGTATTAGCCCTATGTAAGCCCAGACGGAAACAAAAGCTTCTGTAAGAGATCAGTGAAGATACTCAAACACGAAAGCTATTGATATTGCAGTGGAAAATAGTCTTCATTATTAAAAAAAATAAAGTCCTTAAAATGAAGGTGTCAGGTTAGTACAAAAGCATTTATGATTTTAATAATTTGTTTCCAAGACAATTAGGCAACAAGTTAACAAAACTTTTCACTTGTTACAAGTGACCAGGCTCCTTCAAGCATCAGCCTCATTATTTGCTACCCATGTAGCCTTCCCCCTCAGCAAATCCAGAAATAAGGGACAATTAAGAGCTCCTCCAGAAGTTGTTCGCTGAGTGACCAATGATCATGCTGTACATTGCTACAGATCCTCCTGATGAGATCAGCAAATGCACCATACCACATACACAATTCCACATCTACATCCTGATATGCTGCCCTCTAAGAAACTCTACTTTGGAAAGGGATGCAGATCAGTGCACTTGAAGCCAGTTCCAAAAGTGCAAAAGAAGAAGTTTAAGAACGCATAGGTCATATTTGCTAAGAATAACATTTCTTATTATTTACCTTTCAGTACTGTCAAGGCAGAAAGTGATGAGAAAGGTGTCACAGAAATTAATGTTTAAAAAGTGTCTCCTTACAGGACAGCACGCAGAAGAAAACTCCATTTCTTGTATTAGTAATCATACATGCTGCTGGTTTCATATTCTGGTATAACTGAAAATTTGGACGAGTTCTATGTTCATACAACAAGTAAAAAGCTAACAAGTCTGCTGGCGTTGGTTTAGTATCCACCCCTTGTCAGTAAAACAATACACAAACTTAGTTGAAGTACCAGTGTTTCACAACATCTAGTCCATGATTCTCTTCACATATTCTTTGGTTATGCAGAGAAACTTCTTTACTGACTTCAAACGACAGGTTCTGGACTTGTGTGAAGCTCCTGGAACAAATTAAGCAAGCTCAATCAGTTTCTCTGGAGGATAACAACTTCTGCTCAACCCTCAAGGTTATGTGCCTGGACATTCACATCATTCTCCTACCATGCAGCCACCAGAAGGAAATAACAAAAAGTAGAACATGAATTTTCTTCCCAAAGGCTAGAAACTGGAGGAAAGGAGGGGCAGTTTGCAGGCGGGGGAGATGTATGGCTTTATGGTCTATCAATCTTCAAAGATTTCAGCTGCAACCTCCTCTGGGGAAATGGAGGAAAGAAAGGAAATTTATCATGGTTTATCTCTTCCCCATGCTCTCCATGATACTTTGTTGAGATAATACTCAACGAAAAAACCTTTTCTATGCTCCTTGTACCTCCTAAAGGATGACATATTTGTATGGTTTTTATTTAAGACATAGTGTTTCCAGTTCACTTTTCTGACTCCTGGAGTTCTCCACTCTCATGCACATTTGCACTTTACCAGTGCTATTCTTGCTCACTGAAATTCTAAGCTGAAGCACCAGCAAATGGCACACTAAAGTAGTTCACTTAGAATACACAAACAAAAAACCCAAAACATATTTACTCTGACTGTAGTTAGGGCAGGGACAGAAATACAGATGTCTGCTACAAACAGAATTAAACTTGGTGCTACTCTCCCCTCAAATAATCCTCCCCCAATACATTCTGGACATATTCTGGCAAGATCTGTAGATTTTCCTCTGAATATTTAGCCAACAAGTTTTCTCACCCAATTGTTGTAAATACCTTTGAAGCTCTTCATCCAGTTTGTGAGACACTTCTTTAAGCTCTTTCAGTACTCTGAATGCTTTTGCACCTTCTTCTGAGTAGCTTGGTGTAACTTCTGTCAAAAGTTCCTGTGTGATAGTTAACTGCTTTTGAAGTTCATCTACAATTTGAGATGTTAAAAATATTATTCAAAATTGTATGCATTGGCATCAGTTAACACAAAGTTACTTAAGAACTGGAGTAACCACAGAGACAGGTGAGCTAGATGATGGAAACTACTGTTCATTCAGCTTTCACAAACACACTATGAGAAAACTGTGAAAGTCAAATTATGTTTAGCTATTGTGATTAACACCAGCAACACGCCATTAAAATTGCTAATTAATCTCTCATTTAGACTGTGTCAAAGATTTTTACAAGACAGAAATGCAAGAAAAAAATAAACGTTTTAAACATCCAAAACCCCTCAGCCAGTTATGTATACTGCTATTGGCATGTATCCCCAACACAAAATTCACCCAGTCCTCTCCCTTACCATTCGCAAACCCAAAATACGTATCTATTCCTTTGAAGACTTCTCACAAGAATTTTAAGTTCTTCAATAGATCTTTTGCATTTCTTTTAAAGTGTAAGCAAGATTATTATAAAAGGTTTAAGAATCTTGTTTCTTGCAGATCAGTAGTTTAAAAATGTAACTTTTTGACCAGGTGTCAATATAAAACACAAGTACTAATTTACTAAACAAACATTCTCTGATTCAAGATGTCACACAATATATTTCAGCTCTAGTTCTACAGAAAATGTGAGCAAGTCTACCCACATGACTTTATCCCTCAAACACAGAAACAAGCAGAGATAGCAGTATTTCTACAACTTGCTTACCCTTTAGAAACAAGAAAGGAGGAGGTATGTCATGAATACAGTTAAAAAACACAGAAACTTGCTAAAGAAGTTGTATGTGAAGACTGCCCTAGCTTAGAAAGTAATTTTTTTTTCCTGCTGCAAGATAAAAAACTTGTTGAAGTGCAGTTTAGTGTTTAGAGACAAGAACTATTCACAGCAAACCACGTACTAATGCTGCAGCCCAGTGTCCATACAAGCTCTAAGAGCACACAAAATTCCTCCAGAGGCCAGATAGATCTAGCAATAACAAAGCAAGAATTTTAGCATACTAAAAAACCCTACTATTTCTGAAAGTAAATTTAACGAATCATTTTCATACCAAGGTATGTTAGCGTATCTCCTTCTATGTGAATATTCTTGATGGGTAATTCATGCCTAGTGGCATCCAGGGAAACTGCGAAGCTTTTATATTGCTCTTTAAACTGTTCACAAACAGCAACAAGGGGAGGAAGTACTTCCATCTGAAAAAGACACGACGAACCAACACTTCTTCAGAAGCAGCCATTTTGTTAGTACAGACCTGGCTCAATACAGAAAAGTAATTTATAAAAAACCCCAAGTACCACTCCGAAATGCTCATCGACAGAGGAATTCAAGAAGTGTGTGGTATGATACTCCTATCGTGCTGTTTCATAGGTATTCCTCTACCACCCCAAAATTCCTAGGTCAATACCAGTTTCCTTGTTACTGTAGCTCAGAGGTACTAGCAACACAGCAGGCAAAGCGTTTTACATTTGATAATTTGACTGTAGTTAACAGTGTATTCTCCAAAAGACAAAAGCCTTATTTTTCGCAATGTATGTTTGTTAAAAGCAAACACAGGTTCTGTTTTGAAAATTACTTATTCAAAAATCAATTATTCCCTAAAAACTTGTCTTCTTACAACCAGGCCAGAACTACTGCTAACACATACACATAAGACAAAGAACAGCAGACGTTCACTTCTCATCCAAGGGTTTGCGTCTCAGCTCTAGCTATAACTAATTGCTTAACTGCAGGACGTTCACATGTTTTAAGCTACTTGCATCTCCTGTGCATCAACTGTAACCTGCTCCAGCAATCGGTGTGCTATTGCTGCCCCTTGCCTAACAGCTCTAACTTCTCCTTCCTGCCTACCCACAAGGGACAACAAAAGAGTGACAAAGGCATTTGCTTAGGTTACTAGAGAGCATTATGTGCTGCAACAGGAAGAAGATATTTATTTTGTTTAAGATGCATAAAATTGTACCCTAGCCGGCTACAGAAGCAGAGAAATCTTCTCTGGATAAAGGACTACTTCGTAAGTGAGCTTGTTTAAGTATAGGAAAAGCATAAATTGTAATAAAGCCTACCTGTTTGTCTAATGCATCATCAAGTTTCTGTTCTTTCTCTTTGAGCAGAATTTCACGCTTCAACTGACAGAGTTTCTCCTGTTGTCTCTCCTTTTCTTCACACAACATTAACAAGTTTTTTTCTGCTTTCTCCTCCAGCTTGGCGAGATTTTTTCCAGCCTATTACATCCAAAAAATATTCACAACTGAAGTAATGCTATACCTAAGTAATTAACATATTCAGAATAAACAAATGTAAGCCTCAGACCAAGTCAAAGAGCTTCAATTCATGAATCAGAGACCTCACGCAATAAGCATAGTACGTTATAGTTAAAGCCCCCCTCCATCTTCTTTTCCTACCCCCGTTAGTTTTTGTAAGGAAAAATATACACATACAGCATACTGAGTGAACAAAGCACAAAGCCACTGCTACAGCCTTGAACTTCAAACACTCTCATTCATGGTTTTCCCAAAACTTCTGCATACCCCCACTTCATAAGGAACCAGCACCAGCTTAATAAACTGGCCCTGAATTCACTCTAAGAGAGTTTTCAAAGCAAGTCATACAGTTTTGCAACCATAAACAAATAAAGTTACAAAAATCTAACTTATACAGATCAGAAAGCATAGACAAGAAATTAAGCAATTCCTCAATACCAAGCTCTTCTATCCGAAATGTCAAATACTTGACTGACTCTCACCTTTACTCTTAGGTAAGTTAAAAGCAGCGTCTGAGATTCCAGCTCTTCCATCTCAGCATCAGAATCCTCTTCCTTCAGAAAAGACAAGACTATACTAGATCAATTTTGGTATTTAAATAATTATATTTTCACTGTTCAAACAAGTTACTGAAAGTCTAGTTTGTGCCCACAATCAACAACAGTCAGATTGATGAAAAAAGCTTGGATTTTTAAACAATGCATGTTAAATATACCCCTTTGTTCTTTGTTCTGCCACTTTTTATAACGTTTTCAGCAGATTTTCATAATAGAAGTAGAAAACTTGAAGCTTCGGTGCTACATTGAATGAGATTCCTAAATAAGGCACTTCAAATTAAGTTGAATCCTTGTTAGTTTTCCGAGCAAAAAATGTCAGAAAATCTTTAAAGATAACATGATATAATTAAAAAGTATGGACAGGAATACAAAAAGAATCAACTTGAGGAGATGCTACACTTGGAGCAGATTCTTCACCACAAGAAACAGAAGCAAAATTTCGGTCAGTGTTGAGACATATGGTAAACAAAACAAACATCACTAGCAGTAGAACACACTTCTCTGACTTCAGCCTGAAGGCTTTAGATCATCTCAGGACGTCAAAGTTGTTATCAAGATTAAAGATAAACTGAAAATCTTAATTTCACACATTTCAGAATAAATATGCTTAACAAATGAAAGCAGTGGACTCACCCCTTCTTTGGTTTCTTGTTCTGTCTCTTCATCTCCTTTGCAAGCAAAGTTTGAACCAGGAGTCTTTTTGCAGACAGTTTTACCTGTATCACAACAGAGAAGTTATTGCTGTCTTCTACCAACCAAAGTATATAGGATAGGTCAACATACCACCAGGTTCTTCAAAAGGCAAAGATAATTTCAAAATTATTCTGTGTACCAGTAAAGAAGACTTGTGCTCTGTTTCTGGCTCTGATGACACTCATGAAAAGATGTTGTATCACATGAGCTTTAAGCTACAGTTACAGATAGATGTGATACAACTTTCAGAAGGGCTGATAATCTAACACCCATCTGTTACAGGAACAAAGACTTGAGAGTACTTTGTTCTTTAATATTTGATCTTAAACAAAAAGAATAGAGCACCCAAAAGATGCTAAAAACTGAGAGGTTAATTTAAACCCCGAAGGTCTTAATACCTCTGCTTAAAGACACCTGAAATAACCTTCACCTTATTTAACAAAATTCTTTTGTGAATACAGAAGAATACAAGGTTACTTATAATCAAGTTACAGTCCATACAGTAAAAATCGTAAAACAAGAAATTGAGTATGAGTGGAAGCTTACCATTAATAGCTGAAAGATCAAGATCTGGTCGACTAACTTTATCTCCATCTAACAAAGTGGACTGCAAGTTATCTTTCTCAAAACCACTCTGATTTAATGAGCTGGAGACAACACCTGTAGAAAGAAGCTGTTATCAAACTAAAAGAATTTGAGCAGATTCTGCACAAGTTCACAGTTATATATGCTTTCACTAATACGTGGCAATCTTATGCAAACTTTTACACATTTTATACACACCTTATATATACACTCTAATTCACCCTAGAGATAAGGTAGTTTAGAATGTGATCCTCTTAAACGTTTCACAGTTCAACAACACTCAGACGTAAAAAGGGAATAAAATTATTTCCTCAGGATTTTCAAGACAAGTTAAGGTTTTACCAGAAAATTCTTTCGCAATTCTTGCAGAAGAAATAAAAATGAACTGTCTTGCAGATAGGGATTTTCAGTCATTTGGTTTATAAAAAATATTAAATAAAAAAAGCAGGGCAATGGTGACAGCATAGTAAGAGAATAGTTGTGCAGAAGGTAAAACATATGCTTATTTTAGACAACCCAATTACTGCATTCCAGATTAGTTCTCTATCAGAATGTCCAGACAAGAGATTAATGCACTTCAGTTTACACCTCTTAATCACACATCAGGTTTCTTAATTCCCTTTGTATACAGGTAATAACTGGCAGTGATACAAAGTAATACAAAATATCATCTCTTAACAACATTTCAGAGTTGTTAAGAGTTCCAAAGGTTGGAAATACAACTTTGCAGAAGAATAGCTTTTAAATTCTGGTAAAACCTACCAGCAGAAGTTCTGCTTTTCTGAGGAACAACTGATCTTGGTTTACTTGCAGAAGATGGTATAGCAGTAGACGTTGAAAAGGAATTTGATGAAATAACCTGACAATCAAGAAACAGATAAAACTGGACATAAGCAGTCATTGGCAATCAGCAATATGTTTTACCTCTGACCTGAATGCTGACAACGAACTACTACAATCCCAGGGCGGCTTGGTGCTTTGCAAGTCACCTGAGCACAGTCCCAAGGTCCTATCCCAATCCGCATCTAGCAATACACCACGACTCCCTCATAACCCCTGCAAAGTAATTTTTTGCGTAGGTCTCGCTGTCACACGTCCGAGCCGCCCCTCAGACCATTTTTACCCCTTGCTGAGCGACCCCTGAGCCCAGAAGCGAGGCGTCCAAGTACCTTCTTGGCATCTTTGTTATCGTGCTGCAGGTAGCGAGAACTCACGATTCTTCCTCCTGAAAGAAGAAGCGAAGAGAGCTCAGCCGGGCCCCGCCGCCGCGCTTCCCGCCTCAGCGACCCGCCGCGCCTCAGCCGGAGCGGGCTCCCCCCTCACCCCACGGCTACCTTTCCGCTTATTCTTCGTCACTTTTTGGTCCGCCACCGTAGTACCGGAGTCTCTCGCCAGCGCGGACATCCTGCAAAGACAGAGAGTGAGATGACAACGGCAGTGAACGACGAGCGAAGAGACCGGCGGCGCCACACACCTCCCCCCCTCCTCTCACCCGCCCGCCGCCTCAGCCGCCATCCCGTTCGAACCACCGCGCAGGCGCACCACCGCCCCGGCTCGCCGGAGGACGAGACAGCGCGCCCCCTGGCGGCGCGGAGGGATGAGGCGAGCCGCCGCCGCCGACCCACTCGCGGCAGACACTCGCCGGTGGGGCTGCCTCCCTCCCGCGCAGAGGCCTGTTGCGCTCCCCTTAGCACCAGGGTAAAGCAAGAAATGAGGCTCTGACAACGCCTACAGCATGACTGACCTCAAAAGGCTCTTCTTCCCCAGGGGGCTTTGGCGGGAGGTGGCCGCTCTCCGCGGCTGCAGCTGGCGAGCCTCAGGCAGGCTCCGCTAGGGATCCCCTGCGCTGCCCCGAGGCTCTCTCAAACCGCTGCAGAAGGGCGGCGAGCACCAGCAACACCACCGCCTCCGCAGCAGGAGCCCTCACAGCGCCGGGAGGCGCGGCTCCCAGCCGGGGACGGCGCTGGGCTGCTTTGGTTTTGACAGGAATCCACCCACTCCCGCTTCTCGCCGCAGGGCCCTGCCTCAGAAAGCACCTGGCTCCCAACGAACACCCGTTCCCGAGCCGACCCGGGCGCCGGAGGCGCGGGCGTGGAGGCCTGGCCGAGCCGAAAAGCAGCTGCCACAACCCCGGGGCGCCGCTTCGCGCTTCGCGCCTCCCGCCCCGCCGCGGAGCTGCGCGCATGCGCGGTGCGCGCGCGGCGCTGAATGGGCGCCGCCCTGCCTCCCCCTACCCGGAAGTGGTGAGCGGCGCCTCGGCGGGGCCTGTGGCGGGCGGCGGGTGCTGGTCACCAGCGCTTCACCCACCGGCTGAGGTAAGCGGCGGCGAAGCGCGGCCCTGCGCCCTCCACGGGTGCCCGCTCTCCTTTCCTCCTTCCTTTCCTGCACTGTGGTGGCAGCGCCTCAGGGTGACCGGGTCTCACACCGAGCCCTGGGGCGCTGTGGGGCGGGCGGGCGGGCGGGCGAGCGGGGGGGGAGTCTGGGTGCAGCCGGGGGGCTCCGCCGCTCTCCTCAGGAGCCCGGGGGCCGTTCCTGAGGGTCTCCCCTCGGGGCGGTGGGCGCTGCCGGGGGCCGGGGTGAGGCTGCGGTGTGCGGGTTCTGGGCGGCTGCGTGGGCTTGTAGCGGTCGGGGCGGCAGAGGTCTGCCTGCTGCTTGCTCCTTTTGCAGCCGCTGTGCCTGAGGAGCTGGACGTACCCTGAGGGAAGGGCCGTGCCCGCCCGGCTCGCAGGCCGTGGGCAGGGGGGACCTTGCCGTCGGTCAGGGCACGATGCTAACTTCAATCTCCTGTTACTGATCTTACAACCGCGTAGCGTTCCACTTCTTCACATGATGGCTCTCACTCTCGGTATGAACAGCCTGTAGACTTTTGTACAAGTATCTCGGCATCTTTCAGGAAAAAAATGTTGAAACTCCCTGGGTTCTTTTGTTTCTTTGCTTTATTTTTGGGCAACTCTTGACAGTATCAGCACTGCTGCTGTGTTGAGGTCGTGCTTTATCACGGTGACCATCACTGCCTCGTTGATATATGCCTCTAGCTGTTAGTATGTTAGTACTGCTGTGTCCTTTTGGTAAGTTTGGTTTTGCAATCTTTGAAAAGTAGAACTTGTGCAAGCTAGAAACATCTTTTTGTTACATGTTGGTAGACTAAAAGTAGCAGAGTACTATCCTGATTCATGACTATTGTGACCGTACAGTTGATATTGGTGTGTGTGATCTTAATGCAACATGACTTCCCAATATAATTTTTAGCCTTATTTTCTATTACTCTGTCAGCATTTTGGCAAAGCTCTTAGCCAGCTTTATTTGCAAGTCCTGTTTGTGAAAAGTGAGAAGTACTTTGGATGCGAATGAGTTCAGTATTCTTTGATTCTGTCTTCTGGAAATGGGTGGCAGTGTTGCAAGGGCCTGAAGATGATCTCGGGCTTCTGGCGAATGCAATTAGCCTTTCAAAGGTGTCATCAGCATCCTCCCACGTTACTCCTAGAGGTGGATTGGTATCGGTTTGTCTGCCTAGCTGTTTGCAAATAAGAATTTGTCATGGGTAATTAGAAGCTCCCTGATTTCAGGTCTGTTAGCTGGAATACATGACTGAAGTACTTGCCCTGAAGTAACAGTATGAGGTAACCCTACGTTCCGGTTTAGTATATTGGTGTCACACCCATCAAGTTTTAGTAAGCCTTTGCTGTCTTTAACTTGGAATTTTGTCAGGAAGAAACTCATTTAATGTAGGGGAAGCAATATGGGGAACTTCTAATGCATACGTATATGCATATTAGCTTGAAGATTCATTTGGGCTCTTTTTAGAAAAGAGTTGATTATTTTTGTCTTTGAACTAGCAGTGAGATTCTTTATCTGCTCTACATTCGAAGTCCAGTAACATTATCTCTGCTTTTCAGGATGATGCAGCTAAGGCCTTTTTCTTAATCATTAGTGTTTAGTTATTAGCATAAACCTCAAGAGTTACTGCAGTAATGCAGGGGAACTGTTTCTGTAGAACTATGCAATTTGGGTTGTTTGGGGTTTGGTATTAGTATTTTTTGTCACAGTGCTTGAGCGTTTGTCTCAGCAAAAAGCTTTTTAAGTAGTTGAATGTTGTAGTTTCTGCAGTGACAGGGCAGTTGTCTGTGCAAATAGTCTAATCAGTGGAAAGATTCATAGGTTTGTGTTTTTCTGTGGAACCTAAAACTCTTATAGAGCTGAATAATTTAGGAAGAGTAAATGCAGCTGATGAAAAATTTAAATGAGGTTCATCTAGAAAGTAGTGCTTTGTACAGACCGAGTTTTCTGACAAATAATGATTCAAACATTAGACCTCTTGAATAATCCTGTGTATGAATAACTGTTTGACTCATATGCATATGTTTGATATTACTTAGGCTAAATATGGCCTTTCCTTAGCTAGATGGTCAAATACTGTGATTCGTGTATATTAGGCATTTAAGAAGGAAAAATTCCTAAAAAATGCAATAGTCTATCTGTTAGCTATCTCAATAGTCATGGAAAAGAGTGAAAAATTATGATTCAACAAAAAGTTTGTGCTTCAGTACCTTTTTTTGAATTTGAAGAGTGAAGGTGTTTATTAATCACACTTCTGAGAAACAAGACCTACTTATTCTAATATCGAAGAGAAGTAAAGCCTGAGATGCTGATAAGGATTTATTTTTTCAATAGATGGCTATTTTAATAGATGATCTGCCTTCTGAAAGGGCTAGGAGTGTCTTTACTTCAGAAAATGAAAATTCAGAGGTTTTGTCTCTGGTATATCATGTTTTCTTGATGTATCAAGTGACTTAATTGTGGCTTGTAGAGTTGCTTTTATCTAGGCTTTATTGTACTGTTTGTATCTGATTACCAAATGAAACTCAATGCAAATTCTACAAAAATTTCCTCTTCCTTTAAAGACAAACAAAATTTAACAATGAAGTTGGTTTTACAGGTATTTTTGTCATGTGTATGTTCTGCTGAAGACCCCTACCCCTTATTTTTTTTCCCACTAAAGTTCAACCTAAAGTTTTTTAAGAAAATTTCTTACCATTGTAAATACAGCATTAGTTCAGTGAGATTTTTACTTCTTTTGATGACAGCTGTAATGCTATTAAGGATAAAATGAAGAAAACTACAAAAGGTGGTAGAATAGTCTCCAAAGTTCCTTTGGCTTACACTCTTTGCCACTGACACTCAGTTTTTTTTGCCTTCATTCCTTGTTTTCTCAACAGGGCCACATTTTCATTTCCTCTGAATCATACTCAAGCATCCATCTGTAACTCTGACATCATGTTTTTTGTAAGGTAATAACATGCTATAGACCTTTCATGTCACTGTTAGCCTGATAAGGGATCCTTGTGTGGAGGTTAAATTGTGCATCTGAGTCAGTAAGAGGAAGTAGAGGTCTGCGTCTTGGGTGGTTTGAGGGCATAGGCTGGGATCAGGGTCTCAATGGCTGTAGGGAGTAGAGAAGGTAATGGAGAAGGAACTGCCTGTAACAAAGGTAATTTCTTTGACTTTTTCCTGTATTACATTGCATTACTTGCATTGCAGTCCAGCTTCTCCTTTGTTAGGCAGTCTGTGGCAGTAACTTCTCTGGCAGGGTTGATTACAAAGAGTAGTAACGGATGTGTTGTAAATGTGAGTGCTCCATTCAGAACTACTCATTTTTAAGTAGAAAAAGACAAGAGCTTTTAGTTAAATAAAACCAAGGATCTAAAGTTATTTAGTCCAGCAGATTTTTTTATGACCAAGAAAAATGTTAAAGTGTTACTAGAATGCTAAGCAATTTTCAGGTAATCTACAAATGTCTGGAATATTGGGAAAAAATTAAATTACCCTTAGCTGACAGCAACTGTATGTCCTTATGACATGATGTAAGACAGGGTCTGAGGCCTTTGTCTTACCTGTAATGCACCGTTAATTGTGGAAACTTTAGGGTGTCTCTATAGCCTATTATCTTGCTGGAAATTTCTTGCATTGGATATCAAGGATAAGTAATAGCTGAATATTTTTGAAATTGCTAAATGTTTTCAGTTTGATCAGAGAGGTCTCTTTTGCGGATGGTCATTGGTGATCCTGATATTCAGGAATGTTAGATGTCAAGTTCCTGTGATATGTTTCTACTTTTGTGTTGAAAATTACTTAGCGAACAATAGGAGAAGCTTGAGTCTTTCAGTTTGAGGAATGCAGCACTGGAAATGTACATGAAAATGTGAAGAACTGGAATATTGCAAAGTTCGTCCTCAACAATTTTGCTGTAATGGTAACTTTCCCTTTTTAGCTTCACTATGATTCATTGACTAAATATGTGGCTTCAAATTATGGCCTTATTTAAACTAAACAGATACCCTATGCTGATTGGGGCGAAGTTCTCTTCTAGGATTTTACTGCACTATAAGTGGGCAATGTTGGCTTTAGTGCATATTAAAAAATTAATTAGCTTAATGGAGACTTGAAAACACTTTAAAAATACCATCAAAATTACCACACAGAATTGGAATTTTTGGTTTTCTATTAACATTGTCTGAGCAAAAAGTAAAATTACAGATTGATGATAAATTATGTAGCCTACTGTATTCTTCTACAAAGTATTGAAGTAGTTACCTGAAATGTGGCCTTAGTCAATGGTTTAAGTAGCAAGCGTAAGCAATCCTCCAGTGATGGACTAAATAGTATAGCCCCATGTTCACTCAGATTATTGTTTGGTAAACCCAGTGGGGTTTTATTTTTTTACAAGCAAATGAAAGTGCTAATTTTTAGGTAATACAAAAATAAATACGGCATTAGACTGTTGCCTTATAAGTTATATGTTAGCACTATTAGCAAATACACTGTAGAACTTGTGAAGGATGGGATAAGGGAAGGTAACAAAATCCTGGAAAGATATTTTAGATTGGTTAGACTTGCTTCCATTTTTCTAGACCTGTTGGAACTATCCTTCTAGGACAGTTGAGTAAAGGTGGTCTGTAACTGGTACCTTATATTTAAATTTGTATAGCACTATATCAGATTTACTTCTCTTCAATCTTACTTGGAATAAGTACCATCAAATTGCAGAGGTTATACTGGCACAATGAAAGCACTGTCTTCATATATTGCTGTATCCTTTAACACACTAATCCCATGCAGCTGCTGCCCCATTCCTGCTCACAGAATTAATACAGTCCAGTGTTTACAATAAAAAGTTATAATCAAAAGCTTTGCATGTCTGGCTTTTTTGACTAAGATGTCTTGCCCAGCTTGCCTAACTCTGTGTTTGCAACTGTAAAACAGGAGTATGGTGAAAAATAATGCTTTGCTGTGTTTTGTAGATGCTGATGACTGGACTTTGTAAATTTTAAATGCTGTGAAGATGTATACTTGTGCAACAAAAGACTTGTAAAAAGTAAAACATATTAAGGAAAACAGGAAGGAGTCTGAATGCGAAATCTAAAATTGATGTGCACCTAGCACCAGCTCCTGCCTCCCGCTTATTGGGTTCTCGAACACACGGCTTTGGTTTTTTTGCTATGTATTGGAAAGGAGGTTCTTATAAGAAAGGGTATTGAAAGAAATTGAGGTAACTTTGCAGAATTTCCATCTATAGAAAGAACTCAGCGGTGGTGGTTAGGCTACTGTTTTCCTGAGTTTGCTGTTTTGCATGCTGACCAATACAGTTTCATTATTACCTTCTACTCTTGTATTTCTTCTTTTTCTTCTTCCAGTATTCTATGCACCTGAATTCAGGGTTGTGCTTCCTTGATGAGCCAAATTACATTGAATAAGTGTTTCAATTGCTTAAAAATTTTCTAAATAATTAGGGAGCATAAAATTAGAAGGAATCGTTATAATCATCTGTTCAGACCACTTGATGTAAATGAGAGGGTGGTACCTAACTGACTTTTCTAATTAAGAAGCATGTCTATAACTGGTGTCTGGCTGATTTTCTAAAAAGAACTTTAGCAATCAGGCCTCATTGTTAGTGTTAAGTTTTTGCAGCGTAGTGTAGCCTTCTGGTGACATTTATGTCTTACATTAGCCTGGGTTTGTCTAGCTTTGAATTCCAGCCACTGGCTAGTTTTACAGCTTTGTCCTCCAGACTGGTGATTGTTTCCAAACTCTAGTTCCCCATGCAAGGACTTAAATTGATATCAGCCTCCTCCCTGTGTTTGTCATAGACAAAGCTTCTAGAGTGTTTTGCCGTAAGGGGGTACTTTCTAACAGTTTTGTTGTTGTTGCTGCTGTTCTTATCTCAGCTTCTTAACTGCGTTTTGGATATATTCTAGATGCAGTACTGGTCACATACCTTCTGAGTACAAGGGTGATATGGCTGCCTAACTAGATACTCATTTGATGTGCATTGGGTAATTACATTCACTGTCATGCTTGTGGTGTTATGTTAGAATACCATGTTTAAATGATTACCTGCTATGGTTTTTAAACCAGTTTCAGGATAGCTCCCATGCCATCCCTCTAGTATGGACTGTTTCTTGGATAAATTTGAAGTTATGTATCTATAAACTGAGCTGAAATTTGTTCCGCATTTGTTTTCTTGATCCTGTACTGGTGAACTATATAACTGATGTAGCTTTTTGATTATTTACTGCCTTCTCAGTCTCTCTGTGATACATTCTTTAACAGTAACTCTTTTCTTTCTTTTAGAACCATCATGAAAATGTTTACTTTGATGCAAGGAATCCACCTTTGCTAGAATCTAATCCTCCAGTTGCTTAATGATACCCTGTCCTTAGTTGAGTAGGAGGACTCATTAGGTCACCAACTTAGAGTTTGTTCAGTGTATGCTCTTTTGATTTTATGTTCTGATTTGTTGCTTGAAATATTGTTTAGTATGAAGTCGGAGGTATACCAAAGTCTGGCTCTCTCAGACCAATGTTATCATCAAAGAAATTTGATGTTCTTTCTGAGAAAATAACAAGTAGTTGGAGACCAGCAGGTTTTCCTCAAACCTCTGTTTGTAATGACTAGATAATCTCTCTCTGGTTCTTGGATAGAAGAATTTAAGTACCATGTTATTTCTTCTGGGACTCGTGTAGTGCATTTTCAGGTAAATAAACTGTAGGTAAAAAAAGCAGAATTGGTTAAAAGGAATTAACAGTAATTGGGTGCTGCTCTTCCTTAAGTGACTTTTAGAATTTAAATTTTTGTATTAAATGATTCAAAGTAGTGTATCTCTTAAGTATTTGAGTGAAAGAGCAGTCTTAAAGCTCAGGGCTGTTGAAAGCAAGCAAGTAGTGTCTGGATTTCATACCCGGTTAAAATGGGGCAGTGCTATGCTCACTGTCTTTCTGTTTACTGCTGATGTGACACTGCATTGAAATCACGTTTTAGCAAGTTCTCCCTACTGTAGATTATCTTCCAAATCATTCCTATAGGGCGATGGATGCCTGCTGGAACTTCCATCAATTTGTACATTGACTGCATAATTTAGAAATCTGTATGTAGCATAAATACATTAAGGTTGATGTCTACATGTTGCTTTGTCAGAAGTCTGTATTCTTCAGGATGAGAGGTCTTTCTCTCTCAGTTTTTGTCATACACACCTGAGCAGACACTACCACCTGTCCCATTGCTGCTTACTGTAATTGGCCTGGGTTTTTCACCAGTAGAGAAGAGGCTGTCTGTGCTCTGGTTTCTTCTTTGGAAGGTGTTATATGGGAGTCTTGAGCAGTGTACCTGATGTATCTCGATAGCTGACATGAGGTGAGGTTGGGAAATGTGTATTTTTAAAGTCAGAGATCAGCACCTAGGTTCAGCACTTCTGTGTGGCCAAGAAGTTGGTGCCATGTTTCTTAGGGTGCTGTTTTGGCAAAAATGCTTAACGAGGGGACTTCCTCTATCATACCAGACTCTGTCTCTGAAACTAATTGCTGGGGGGAAAAAAGGAACAGACAGCTGTCTCCCTTGCACTGGCTGGCTAGCTTGAGAGGAAAATGGTCACTGTTGTTCTTTTTTTCTGTCTGTGCTCCGGATTCCTCTTCCCCATGAGCAGCAGTCTGCTGTAGATCCCAGTATATGTTGAGGTGTTTGAGCTTCTGTTAAGAGTGCTTTACAATTGCATAATTACTTCAAAGGTACTTCAGACTTACTAGCTCCTGGTCAGTCATAATTACAGGAAACGAAGAGAGGACTTTGAGCTCACTTGTCCATCCTTCTGTATGACCAACTTCTTGCAATAAACTCTTCTTAATGAATGAAGAATTAACTTTAATAGGAAAAAAAAAAACATTGAGAGGGATCATACAGCTTTACCAGAGATGTGCTGTGGTTTGTCTTGCTGTCTGTGGCTTGCTCAGCCTTCTTTTTGATGAGTAGCCACTAAAAATGACCCAGCTTGCGTAACAACATCTTCTGTAAGCTTAGTATTCAGAGTTCCCTCAAAGCGCAGTTCTCTGCTGTGAGGCTGTTGATGAGGCAGAACTATGTCATATGTTTCTGTGAAGTGATTCATTACTTGCAGTGGAAGTGGCAGCTAAATGCTTCCAACTCTGCTGATTTTAATTTGAAATGATTGCTCTCTGTGGCTTTATGCAAGTTCCTGTGCAGTTGTTTAGTGGCAAATAGCAACTTCATTGGCATTTCCATGCCTTTTTTTTTAATACATATTCAGCATGTAATTGTATAATTAGAACAATTTGTTCTTGAAACAAAAATTGAACTGATATCGAGTCTGAAGTTTTACAGACTGTTAAAACAAAGGGGGTACTTCATCGTCCTTCTCTTTTTACTGCCCACTGATAAGCTAATAAACTGTTGAACTAAAGCAATGTAAGCAAACCTATTCCTGGAGATCTAGCTGTACCGAGCTGCAGTTGAGAGAAAAATCACAGACAAAGGCACAGAATGTTACTAAGTGTAGAGGCTTTTAACTTGGCAGTAAGGAGGAGGTTGACTTCTGTGAGGTCGATGTTAGGTTGAAGTTAGGTTGCTGGCCTGTGTCAGAGGGAGGAATAAGCAATGAGAGTGGATGATTTTTGGAGACTCGTGGATGTGGTTCCTGAAACCCAAAGAGGAAAGAGATGATGTGATAGGCATGAAGGCTTGTCGGTGAAGTGGGCTATCTGGGGTCTTGTTAGCTGAACTGAGAAGTAGTTGCAGTAAGACTAATTTTACTTTGTTGCCTAAAATGGAAGAAATTAGCAGTCTCTTGTCTGGCTAAATTATCCATCTTCGAGAAATCACTACGGTGTGCAGGGTTAGAAGGAGTTGACAGCAGTATTTGCACTGGTCAGCTACAGGGACTCTTTGCTTAAAGCTGAATGGGGTAAATAGTGTATCGATCTGGTATCTTTCATGAAAAGAGGTCAGTTGGGGGAAATGGAGGAAAAAAAAAAGAAGTGTGGATCAGTGCCAGAACCATCTTCCTCCTTGCACCTATCCGCTGTTCCTTCTGCTGTAGTTCGTGGCTCCTCTAAACTGTCACTGCTGATTTAAGAAGTGATCCAGCCCTGTTTCTGCCTCAAGTTCTGCTGCTTCAGGGGAGGGTTTGTGTGGGAGGAGGAATAAATGTTTGTGTAGCCATACAGTGAACCAGATCAGGGGAAAGATCTCGGTTAAAACTAACCTGGGGAAAACAAGGAAGTTCTAGTTTGGACATTTATCCCAGTTCAGTTGGCTTTGTGGCTGTATGAATGCTTGTGTTGCCATAACAGAGAGGAAGGGATGGCACAGGAATAGAAGGAAAAGTGAAAAGAGGATAGATACTGTGGTAGGCTAAGAGGACTGTTGGGAATAGTAGCACTGATGTGCAAAAGTAGTGCATTTGTTCTTTAATTAATAATTTGACTATTTAACAATTTTATTCTCATCCACCAGAAAATAATACCTTGCCCTAATACCTCTTGTACACATTTTTTTAACACCTGACTTTTTGCTTTTTTTCTTTTTTAGACAATGGGCACTGCATATTAAGCAGGGGTTGAAGACTGAAGCCCATTTGGGGACAGAATGAGTTTAAAAGATGCTGACAGTGCAGTTTGCAAGGCAAAGGCAGCCTATAATCTTCATATTTACCCCCAACTCTCAACAGAAAGTGCTCCCTGCTGCAAAGTGACAGCAACCAAGGACAGCACATCTTCAGATGTCATCAAGGATGTGATTAATATCTTAAACTTGGATGTCTCGAAACATTACGTGCTTGTGGAGGTGAAAGAATCAGGTGGTGAAGAATGGGTACTTGATATAAATGATTCTCCTGTTCATAGGGTGTTACTTTGGCCTCGTCGCGCTCAGGATGAGCATCCACAAAAGGATGGGTACTACTTTCTTTTGCAAGAGAGGAACACTGATGGGACTATCAAATATGTCCAGATGCAATTGCTTTCCAAGGAGACAGATGCTCGGCGACTGGTTGAAAGGGGTTTTCTTCCATGGCATCAGGAGGACTTTGATGACTTGTGCAATCTCCCCAACTTAACGGAGACAACGCTCCTAGAGAATCTCAAATGCCGCTTTCTAAAACACAAAATTTATACTTATGCAGGAAGTATTCTGATTGCAATTAACCCTTTCAAGTTCCTGCCAATTTATAATCCTAAATATGTCAAGATGTATGAGAATCATCAGCTTGGGAAGCTGGAGCCTCATATTTTTGCCATTGCTGATGTGGCTTATCACACAATGCTTAAGAAACATGTTAATCAGTGCATAGTTATATCGGGTGAAAGTGGGTCTGGGAAGACTCAAAGCACAAACTTCTTAATTCACTGCCTCACGGCACTGAGCCAGAAAGGGTACGCAAGTGGTGTGGAGAGAACTATTCTAGGAGCCGGACCAGTTCTGGAGGTAAATTTATGCTAAAATTGCCTTCTGTGAAAATTGTTCCTTGAAAACTGCAAATAACTACTGTTGAATACTACTTCTGAGAGTCACTTAGTTTAGACTTTATCACTGGGCTGCATTGGTGTTTGGCTGTGTTGCTCAGCTGCTTCTGATTGATTTTCCTTAATTCATTCTTCCGTTCAGTTGACTTCCTCTTGCTTTTAGTTTATATTTGACTTAACTTTCCACCACTAAACACTAATATTCTGGGACAGAGGTTACCTATGTTTTCCATCTTAAAGTTTTGATGGCATTTGAATCAAATCACAAGTAAATGTTTTCATAAAAAGATTGTTCCACTGAAACATTAACTACTTAGTGTAATCGTGCCTTTGTGTGTAAGCACATCCTGCAGAATTTTATGAACTCACTTTTTGAGGGAGTTTTCCTTTCTATAATTGTTTGTTTTGAAGAAAATAACATTGTTAGTTGGGGAGAAAGCATGAGCTGGTTTTGGCTTTTGTTTGCTACAGCATTTCTAACAGAAAGCAAAACTAAACACGTGAGAAGGAGGGGGTACAGCTGGTCTTCAGTTGAATAACGGCAGGACAAACTTTAACTGATGTTTTAGACTTCAGCCTCTCCCTTTTATTCTCATCTGAAAGGAAAAAATCTGAAAGCTTGGATGGATATAATGCTCACTAGTAATAACATCTTCAACAGGAAGGAGCTTGAACTCGGCCATTGTAATTTTTACATTTAAATATTCTCAAATGTAACAACATTTTTTTCATTTTAAAAAAGCTTTTTTTTTTAGCTTTTAGATAAAATGTGAAAAAGCAACAAAGTTAAACTTTAAAATGTCTTACATTTATAAATGTGACTTGAAAGCTTTTTCGTAAAGAATGAGGAATATGTGCAAGTTCTTTTTTGCCTTACTTTCTGCTGCTTGAAAGAAGAAGTAAAATTGTTTGAGGTTTGTTGGTTCAAGTTTGCAGTTCTAAACAGAAAACAGGAAGGGGTCACTGTGGAAAGCACTGTCTGATCAGCTGATCTTTCTGCCTTTGATAAAATTAACTGTTTCAGACCCTGGTCTACCAGATGTGATACAACAAGGTAGAGATGTAGACTCTTGTGTTGCGGTTTGTCCATTCAATGAGAAATGCACATTTCCCTAGATTCAACATTAAAATTAACAACTTTGCTGGAGTCACAGGTAAATGTTTTATATGCCCGGGTATGTTCATGGAGAGACATTTGTGATTTTCTGCAGTAAGATTGGTTGCCATTAGTACTGTAACATCTTCAGACTTCCATTTAGTAGTGCATTTCATGTGAAGATAGTCTTGCTAGCTAGAAATATGATGACCAATTGAAATCTTACCTTGCAGACTTGCCAAATGGATTCTAATGTGACAGTTGGAGTACATATTTTCTAAAATGTGAGGCTCTTTCTTGAAATTCTTAGTGAAACTTCTTTCTTTACTTCTTTGAGGGTGTTTGTCAGTTGCAAGTTGATTCAGTATAAACTTGTCCTCCCAAATACTGCAAAAGATAAAGGGTTCTGTGACAACTAAATGTAAAAAATGTAGGAACATCTGAATCCTAAAATGTCTTTCAGAACTGAATATACTTTTTGGTATTACAAGTATTATTCATTGACTGGAAATTGTGGAGAAAGAAACCGTTTTGAAACTTGCAGAGACTAGGATTTGTCCAGGCAGAAATAAATCACTGGGGTACCTGTGTTTTTGACACAACTCTATTTAAGGTAGTGGGAGTATACTTCTCTGTTCACATAACTTCAGGGTACATCAAAAAGTGATGCTATGGTAGGTTTAGAACATAGAGAAGTAAAATCAAAGTATGCTACTTTGGATACTGCAGAGTGGATTCAGTGGACAGTGAAGCGTCCAGGTTTCCCAATACAGATGCCCTTGTGCAATTCCGGTCACTAACTGTAATTTTAAAAAGCCAAGTCAAATCTTGGTCTCGGGGAGGAATGCACAGATAGCTTGCTTTGCTTTGTGGAAGTTAAAATGACGACAAACTCTTCTGTTAGAGTTGGTCACTTCTAAATCCAACTGTGGTGACTCATTTGGGTTTTTACTTAAGGGAACTAAAGTGGTACGAGGGATTTTTTTCTTAAATGGATGTTTCAGGGGATTTTTTGCATGAGCAGTTTTGTAGCATGCCTAAACTATTCGAGAATGTTCTGTTTAATTTTGAAGTTTTATTTTGAGTCTGCATGAAAGATGAAAATGGGCTTGTGGCTGAAGTCTGTTTCCCTGACTCTTACGATGTAGAAGTTGGTTGCATTTTGGCTCTGAACTTCCCCTTTTTAGTGACCTCTTATTTTCCTGACACCTAAGTAAAATGTGTCTGTTTATAGGTTGACCTTTTGTAAAAGTTCAGCCAGTTAAAGCAAACATTTCTAGCACAGAGAGGTGAGCACTATTAGTGTGTTATGGAGGTGGATTTATAATGTTATCATTGCGTATTTAGTGAACTTGGAAACACATTTCTTACTTAATCCTGTTTCTGTGTTGGCTGACTAATCTCCATTCAAATCCGTAAGTAATTTGAAGGTGAGCTATTGTTAACATTTTAGCTCCTTGTTCACAATTTCTAGACTTTGAAGGATGGAGTTACAGCTGTGCCAAGGAAGGAGATATGACATTTAACTTTGCTTGATAGTGCATTCTCAAGCATCTGAGAAATAAAATACATGATACTCAGACAGCGTAGTTAAAAATTACATACAGTACCAGCACAATCGCTGTCACATGTGCCAGTGAAAGGAAGGCTGGTCGTGGGTTAGTCTCTGATCCTCAGATGCTTCTTGCTCAATCTCCACACCAGAGTCTGAGCTGTTTCTAAGATTCCTTATTGCGGATCTAATAAGCAGAGGTAACTTGCACTACTTCTGATTACGTTTGGTACTGTTTGCAGCTTTGTAGAGAAAAAGCATCTGAAAGGCTGGCTGCTTCCATGGGGCAGTGAAGCTTTAGCACAGCCTACAGCTGTGTTTTTTGCTGGTTTTTAGCAGTTCATGAGACATACAGTTGCCTTAACTGTGGAGGAGTTGCTCTCAGATTTTTTTTTTTTAATTGCTTCTCCAGGCTAACACAGATCATGTCTAGTGAAGAGCAGTTTCTTTAAAACTGGTAGGAAGATAAAGATAGGCTCTCTTATAAGGTACTCTTGACTTTTTCATCATCTTCTAAATTTAGTGATTAAAGTATAGTTCCCTGACTTGGAGTTTTGGGAACTATTGTATGGGTCAAATTTGGAATAGTGAATCAAATCTTTGTTTGTTTTGTAGAGTCTTGAACAAGATAATTAAACTTTTCCATACACACGTTTCCAAGATATTTATATTTTCCATTCATCAGGGAAAAATGAACGCATGATTCAGATATAAAATGCGTGGTGTGCAATCTAAGACTGAACTTCTTTGGAGACCTAAAGTTATCAGATTCTTTGAGACAATTAATTTAGTAAAATGACAGAAAATTGAGCGAGGGAGTAGGAGCATGTGGCAAGAGACATAGTAAGAAGGAATTGGAGCTTCCTTTTCCGGCAGCAAAGCTCCTATTGGCTTACTGTCGGTTTTAAATTGTAGCCCTTGGTATCTGGGGTTTTTGACAGAAGTTATTTTCTTAGTGTGCAGAAAGTTCATTTCCCTCTGAAATGGAAGCTGGGGAGAGGTGGGACAGATGGAAATACTGGAGTTGTCATCTTTTTCATGTATTACTTTGAAAGACATCCCTTATTTCCATTTGGATTTGTTCCTGAAGATTTCTTAATGGCGCTGAACTGTTCTTTGAAAAGAATTGAGGCCCAAATAAAACACAAAGCCCAACAGGAAGCATTCATTAAGTGGACTTCTAAAGAAGGCAGTTGGAAATGTGAATTAACACTGACAGCACAAACAGGTGGGTGGGGGATGAGATTTTCTGGAACTCAGCATATTAAAAAGCTTGTTAAATTCCATTGTCAAAAGTAAACTTCTACGCTTTACCATTCTGTGGACAACAGTAAAGCAATTTGCTGTCAGCTATTTTCTTTATTACAGTCCCATTGTGCTTGTTGTTTTGGTCTAAGATGGACTTAAGTTGAGTGGTGCTTCAACTTTGGTTTTCATTTGTATTTGCCACAAAAGTCTGCATATATATTTAGTGGGTGTAGTCTGTTCTATGTAAGGGAAAGTAGTTGTTTTGAGGCTATTATCTGCCTATGTTTGTTTTAAGAATCATAATCAGAGGAGGAATGGAGCTTCCTTTTTCCGTTTGGTTGGATGTTACTAGAATTTTTTGGTAGAAATGTGTTGTTGCATACTTTTCCCTGCTGCACACGTCTCTTGGGGAAAAATCACTTTGTCCTTTATACAGTCTTACCACGGGGATCACTTGGGCTTCCCCAGGACATCGTATGGCATGGAGAGTTGCAAAATTACCCTGAACACTGCAGCCTCTCTGTTGATCAGTGGATGTTTTGCAGCATGTTTGTGAAGACCACTGCTAAACCGAGTTCAGCTCTGAAGCCATCGTTCCCTCTTGCAGACTGTGTAACTTGAGTCTTCGATGTCATTTGGCACATTAAAAGATTGGTCTGTGCAGTGGTGGTTCTCTCACGGATTAGAGTGGTTTACATAGAAACTCTGGTAGCTTTTTCAGACTTTGGCAATTCTTATGAAAGAACTAAGTGAGATTTGAAGTTGTGTTCCTGAGGTAGATGATAGGAGCATATGTGTGGTTTGGGGTTTTCTTGTTACAGCAAATAAAAGGAGAATTTGGCTTTTTTCCGAATACTTTTAAAGCTGTCACTGTTGCAGGAGTTTGAGTAGCAGACTTCAGTTTATGCCTCTTGCATTCCAAGGTAAGAGGATGGGTTGGATGACTTCCTGACTCCCGGAATAGGCTATCCCAACTCTGATTCCTGCCGGCCTTGGTCTGCTATTTTTGACTCGCACACTTTTTGTATAGCTAGTGTTCTGCGTTGGAGAGATTTAGTTTTAATTTTTCATTTTCATCTCTCTGCTCATGGACTCACAAGGGAAAACAGTAAATGGCTTTGGTTATAGAAAGGATTATTTCTCTTTAGCTGAAATTGTCTCTTGTCCCCGCACATCTTCTGAATTTATTTTGTAAAGGTGTAGGTGGCTCTCTGTAAAGGCAAACCAGGGAGATATTGCAGTTGAATTTGAGCTATGTATAGAGTATGCCTAGAATTATCTGTGAAAGATGTTTTTCATGCAGAGCAATGGCTAGATAATATGGGAGCTTAATGCCTAGCTGTAATCAGTTTTCTGTAAGATAAAGCTACAGTAGGTTAAAGATATCAAATTGCTGAATACCAAAATATTTAATATTTTAAAATTTTGCACCTTTCTGATTTTAGGCAGGAATGTCACTTCTTGTATAGTTAACTCATTGGAGTATATTTAAGAATATGGTAGCAACTATTGAAGTTAAATGTTACCAAAAAAATTCCTCAACCCAAAATGTTAAGCAACATGGAATGTTCTTTAAAAAGTTGTAGATGTTAAAGCCTCTTGTGAGAAAACCATTCAGTACATGAAAACTTTCCTAAAAACTGATAATATTAGATCAGCTTTTAAGAATTTGCTGTATGCTTTGACTAAATACCAGACACATGAGATCATAAGAGCCTTTAGTTTTTAACTGTATTCATTGCTTACATGAGTAATCACTAAGAAAAGTTTTTCAGGAAGTCCGAGTTATGGGATTTCTTAACTCTATAATTCCAAAATATTTATTATTAAAAAAATGTGATAAGTGTAGCTATATTGAGTTTGGTTTCTTTAATATAACTACTAAAGTGATAGTTAACTGGTGGCTTACATTAGCAAACTTTATAAAAAGAAGTTTTTGCAGAATCAATTTGCACATCCACTATTCTGTAACTTGGCAAAGCTTCACTACAACAGATTTCTTAATGCACTGAAAGAGAAGCTGGATGGTGTTGTTCCAAGAGCCACAGCTGAGCCACTGCCAGTGGGAGAGGAGTAGATTTTTTGATTTACCTAGCAGACAATTTGTTGTGCTGGTGTTGCTGGACTTCCAGTTTTGGTGTTTTTTGGTAACTGTAAGGAGTTGACCAGGATTTTATGCATACATTAATATGCTGTGTATGCAAAATGGGCTCTAAAAAAAAAATGGTTGATAGCGTGTTTGATAGTAGCTACAAAAAGACTTTGGTGGCTCTGGTCAATGCTTACTTTGAAAAATCTGAGTGGGGATGCTGTTTGCATTATAACACATGTAGCATGGTCTCTAGAAATGAGAAGGCTGAACTCAGCCCCAGTCGCTTTATAAGCACTGCTGGACAGAAATCCTCCCTCTTTAGAAACCCATGGACTTTTCTGAAATCACAGCAGAACCACCCTGTGGGTTTTCACCCTGCACGGGAAGAGCTGCTTTAGCTTATTCCTTTAGGTCAGAAGTGATGGTTGTCTGAACAATTATGGACGTTCTGGTTTGTAAGAAGTTTCGCGGATTCTCTGAAGGCTAGGCAGCTGGCAGTAGAAATCTATTTGTAAGAGAGCGTTGGGAACCAATTTTGGAAATAGTAATCCAAGTGTCACACTGCAGTGCAGCTGCAACCCTTAAAGTAGTTTGAAAAAAAACAAAAAAGAGGAGGAGGGAAGCGTTTCAATATACAGAGAATATGACTGTCATGAAAACAGTACTCCCCTAGGTGCACGCCATAATTGGGCAGGTTTATGTGTAAACAGTTTAGTTCTGCGTTGTGTACAGTATTCACATGTCCATCATTTTCCGGATGTGTGTGTGTGGAGGAAGTGGGTGGCATTTTTGTAAAATCATTCCACGAATGTTCTATATTAGGGGAGGCGGATTTCCTGATGGAGGCCTTAATTGCTTGGAGCTTGAAGAGGAAATATCTGTGGCAGGAATTGCTGGTGATAGTCTACACCGAGCAGTGTATTTTCTCCAAACAATTGCATTTTACACAGGGTTTCTTCTTTATATGCTGGATTGCCTCCTGCGTGTTACAAGCACAACAAGCTTCTCAAGCTAAGAACATGTAGTTAAGAGTTGCTAAAGGTAAGGACATTCCCGATAACTAGTTCTGCTGGACTTTTAGATGCAGAAAGTTACTTTCATAGTTCTTAAGTAAGGCTCAGGCGTATTTTATCATGAGTGTACTAGCACCTGTCAGAGGGCTCACGATACAGGCAGAAGTATTAAAGATGTACAGTTAGGATTTGTACTGTACTGGTGTTTCCCCCCCTTTGCTTACACCTCCTAATCATAGAATCAGAGAATGCTTTGGGTGGGAAGGGACCTTTAGAGGTCACCTAGCCCAACCGCCCTGCAGTGAGCGGGGACATCTTCAACTAGACCAGATGGAGCTACATTTTTTGGTGTGGCGTAGCAGAATTAGCTCACCAGCTGAGCACGACGTGGTTCTGTAAACCAAAGGTTTTCTGTTTGTCTCTTCCCTGTTTTTTGAATACACAACTTTGAACATTCAAGGGCTAACTTTATAAATGAGATCTTAATGTTCTGTTCTCACTTAAGGAAAAATTGTGTTTGTTGTGAAATTCTTGTGTGGGAGCAGTATATTAGGGAATAGGATGTAGTTTGTGGCTTTTCTATGGGTGAGGCAATTTCATGGTAATTGTGCTGTCTTCCTACCGAATATCGTCTCTAAGGTCATAACTGTTGGTGAATGAAACTGGTTTGTGCTCTCTAGCCGTTGTTACCTGTCCTGTTTTCTTAGAAGTATCTAAATTTTTATTCCCCTCCCTCAGAGTCCCTAATATGATTGCATGGGGCAAATAATAAACGTATACAGGTGTTAGAGGAACAGCAGAGGCTTCCTAAGCTGCCTTTTTGGGATGTGTGCGCTGCCATTTCCGTAGTATTTCGAGTGTGTACTGCAAGCTAGCAATGAACAGAGGGCTTGAAAAGCTATGTGTTGGCTTACTTTGTTTAATTGAAAATTAACTCATTTTGTTTTATTACAGGCATTTGGAAATGCAAAAACAGCACATAACAATAACTCCAGTCGTTTTGGAAAGTTTATTCAAGTCAACTATTTAGAGAATGGTATTGTCCGAGGGTAAGTACAGTATCAGATTCTTCTGAGATTGATCTCTGTGCTTGTAGGCATTGGTGAAGATTCTGTTGTAAATAAAATGTCGCCTTATTGAGCCTCTTCTCATGTGAGAATAGCTTGCTGCTGTGGAGTTTTCAAGACTCTAACTGAGCTCTGTGGAATAATCAAGTAATGCATAATATTCTTACCTTACTGTATGACCATATTGGGTTAAGAATTTGCCTACCGCTCCATCTTTACCTTCATGCTAAATGAGGGCTGTTTTCATAACACCCATTGTCTTCTCTGTTTTGCAATTAAAAACAGCAGATCTGAATTTTTAAGAGGAGTTGGAGAGAAACGAAATAGATTTGAGAGAGCCATTTTAAAGAAACAGTTTGAATACCAGTTATGGAGATAAAGAAAGCTATAAAGTTATGATTTTACTTGACTGACTTGAAGTTGTATGCTTCTATCTGAAGGACAAACATGAAATACTCTACAGCAATGTTAATTTTTTTTTTAAACATATGATAGTCACAGCTGAGTCTTAGAATTCTATTTATCTTTTTCACCATGTAGTAGATGCTGTACTGTCATATTGCTGTAGTCACTCAATACTATTAATCAAAGATTATGCTTTACTCTGCTTTAGTAGTGGGCACTTTCACTTCAAGTGAAGAGTTTTTTCCAACAATTTTCTGTGATACTGGTAATTTGTTTACACACAGTTGGGTAGTTACTTTTCTAACATCATGCCAGAAAATAATTTCTTTCAGATCTTGCTTTGTAAAATACAGCTTAAATTTTTAACACCTGTATCTGCAAAATTCGCAGCAGTATGTCACACGTTGCCAGGATGTACCTGTGCTAGTTTAGGTGCCATGCCAGAACACATAATATTGGTATGGAATTCTGCCTGAAGCTGAAGCTTGCTGCGCTGTGGAGTGTCAAAAGCTGTCATGGACTTTCGTGCCTCATTGTGTCTTTCCTTTGAGTCTTCTTTGTGTTTGTAGTTTACAAAATGGCAATAACACAAATGACTGGGAACTCTCTACCACATTTGCTTTGAGTATTATTCTGAACAAAATTGGCATCTTTTCAGATGAAGTCACGCTAGCTCAGGAGATTGATACAATTTGAATACATTTGTTTTGTCTTCAGCATGAGAAAAAGCTGCTCAAACTTTGGCCTCATTCACTCTATCCCACGTCAAGTTTAGATTATTATTTAGGAGATAACTTTGTCAAATTGTAAGGGGTTTTCTGTCTGTCTGGCTTCTGTTTTAGGCTGATATATATGCTGTCATAAAAATCTAGCATATTTGTTAGATTGAGAATCAGTTATCCACTATATTTTGGGGTCTTGTAGTGTTTGCATTCCTTGTCAGATAACTGTTAATCTCAGAGTAGATAACAGACTGTTAGCACTCCTGCATATCTTGTTTCTCCTTACAGTTTTTGATCAGCACTTCTCTAGCTTCGTCTGCCTTTTTCCAGTTATGTCTACTAAAACCAAGTGCGAAAGATAGGTGTTTCTTGGATATTTCTCTTTGTTCCAATTACAATGTAGTGTATACTAAAATTTGTGGTTTAGATTTAAAATAGTGGCTAAGCTCTTCTCTTCCATATTTTAGTATAGATTTCACTATTCCACTTCCTTGGCAGTTGCTGTCTGATGTTTCTAGAGGTCTTTTCTTTTGCCCTCATGCTTTTTTCATTTTGTTTTTGCGGGTTTTTAGGGCAGTTGTTGAAAAATACCTGCTTGAAAAATCTCGTCTGGTTTCTCAAGAAAAAGATGAAAGGTAAGAGATAAATGCAGTTTACTAACGCAATTGTATCAATGCAAGAGTTTGAGCATCTAAAGTGTATAGAATAAAAGAAAAATCATTATATTTTCATGAAAGAGAAATGTATTGACTTTGTAGGAACTACCATGTCTTTTATTATTTGCTACTTGGAGTCAATGAGGAAGAGCGTAAAGAATTTCACCTCAAGCAACCTGAAGATTATTTCTACCTCAATCAGGTAATCTGTGACAGGGAGTTACCAATGCATTGATAGATGTTGTCTGTCTGTTGTGTTAAAGATGAAAGAAAGCAGAACAGATTATACTTGTTTTCCTGTGGTGTTTGAGCTTCATTCTTTGCCTTTAATTATGGATCTCTTCACAGCATAACTTGAAAATTGAAGATGGGGAAGATCTCCGACATGACTTTGAAAGATTAAAACAAGCCATGGAGATGGTTGGCTTCCTTTCAGCAACAAAAAAACAGTGAGTAGAATCCTTTAAGCTTTTGTCAGTGATAGCTAATCAATGTTCATGAGTTGCAATAAACTGTATATGTGTAGGGATCATATTTAGTCCAGTAGGAAGCAGAGAGTTGGAGGGCTGAGTATTTGAGGGCTGACGACAGATTCTTGAAGTAGAATTGTCTGCTAACCTGTTATAATGAACTCATAAGAAAAATTTGTATATAATTCAATTTTTCTTCCTTAGGATTTTTTCCATACTTTCAGCTATTCTGTATTTGGGCAATGTTACATACAAGAAGAAAGCGACAGGTCGTGATGAAGGGTTGGAAGTAGGACCTCCTGAAGTGTTGGACATTCTTTCACAGCTTTTAAAGGTAGAGTATTTCTCTTTAGCTCTAATGTTTGATATGCCTTTTTGTCATGCTCTGCCTCAGCATTTTACTTGAATATCTTGTTGCCCAGCTTGCTAGATCTAGATCTGGTTTATGGTACTTCCATAACATTGATCTTATGGGAGGGGAAATGGGTGAAAATGGTGAAATTATTGGGGTTCGGGATGGAATATAGCCCATACCATGGAAAAATAATTTATTTACTCACTAATCGTAGAGCTGAGCAGGAATAAATTTAGTGGAGATGTGTTCTTTGCCATCATAGGGAAACGTCTGGATGAGTCGAAGCTGAGAACAGTTTAAAGTTGAAGAACTTGTAAAGCTTTTGATGAATGATAAATGTAACTGTCATCAAATAGCTTGTGCTTCGTTGGGAAAATTGTATGTCCACTGTTGATATCACATTACTCATTGGAGAGTTTGAGGGTGACAGTAACTCTTGTTCTTGCTTGTTTTGAAGGTTAAACGAGAAATTCTAGTAGAAGTGCTAACAAAAAGAAAAACTGTGACTGCTAATGATAAGCTTATTTTGCCATATAGTCTCAATGAGGTGAGTAAAAGAACACGATTAGAATGATTTTAAATAACTGAAATGTTTTTTTGGATAAAAAAGCTAATATGGTCCACTTTCACATATAGTGAGGGATGTTTGGAAAGTTAGAAGTTAGCATTAAAGGAAAATTTTTTTTCTATTTGTCTCTGATAGGATTGTAACCTTTGAGTGACACTGGTCTGAAGTAGAAATGATTTTTTTAAGCAAAGTTTTGAACATTGTTTCATCTGCAGGCAATAACAGCTCGTGATTCAATGGCAAAGTCCTTATACAGTGCTCTGTTTGATTGGATTGTTCTGCGAATTAATCATGCGCTCCTTAATAAGAAGGACATGGAGGAATCTGTTACAGTAAGTTTCTCACAAAACTAAGCCTTTGTAGAAGGTTGTGTTTTTGGAGCGAACAGACAAAGCTATAGATGCCATGTTCAGGTATCTGTGATAAACTGATTATTCTGAAGTCCATGCTAAATTTCTTGGTAATATTTAATTGTCTCTGTTTTCACAGTAGACGTAACTTAAATATTCAAAATCTATTGGCACACGCTACATGCTCTTTGTAATTCTTAGCGGTTGTGTGTTAAGTCACTGTGTGACAGATTGCTTAACTAGATTTCCACATCTTCTTTTAGTGTTTGTCCATTGGTGTACTTGATATTTTTGGATTTGAAGACTTTGAAACCAACAGTTTTGAACAGTTCTGTATAAATTATGCAAATGAGCAGCTTCAGTATTATTTCAATCAGCATATTTTCAAATTGGAACAGGTAAGAAACTAGAGTTGCTGAAACAAAAACTTGTTTTTATTAAGCGCTTGTATATTATGCAACTTAGCCACTATTCTGCAGGGTCTCGTGGCGGAATTTTTACAATTGCTTGAATATATTTCCAAAAGTCTTGTTTTATTGTTGCTTGTTATGGTATTGTTTGAAGGTTGCAGCTTTGCTGTGTTTAGTGTTCTGCATACACTAATGATCGCAGGGTCTTTCTTCAGAGGACTAGCATTGAATTTCTGCTTGACTGCAAGAAACTAAAAAGACGTTCAGGCAACCCCTGGCAGAAGTCAGGTGAAACTCTAAACTTTGAAGATCTGTAGGTGAGGTGTTTGTTTCAGGGTTTGGGGGTTTTTGGGTCTTTCGTTAATGGTAGGTGAGGCGCTTGTTTCAGGGGTTTTTTGTTGGTGGTGGTTTCTTTTTTCGAAGGTTGGGAAACAGTTTATCTTATTTTTGTCAGTTTGTAGATATTTAATAACCAGTCTTTGCCTCTTCCATCTGACTGCATTTAGGGGATACAACTCTTGTGTTGATGTTGGCAGTAGTTCTGAAATCCTGATATTACTGGCGTATGTTGATGTACTTATTCGCAGATGGTATCATCCTCTTACAGAGGAGTGCTTTGAGTGCCCCGAGAGCCAACAGATCCTGTTTCTAGGTTGAGGTTTAGGGGGTTTCTTGCTCTAGACATTGATTTTTTTTCTGGTTTGTGCTAAAACGTTGTCTCTCTGGTCACTCCGCTGAAAGAAAGAAGTCATTCTGTTCTGTGGTATTTTGTCAGCAGCACATAGATAACTTTAAACATGCATTTTCAAGGGAAGAATATTACCAAACATACAAACTTCGAATGTAAACATAATGTTGAGGTCCCTGTTTTGTAACCTATGACAGAAGTGGCTATCCAGGCTAACTAGAGTAAATAGTTACATTGTTTTCTTTTTTCTAATGCCTTTTTTCCAAATAAGCTTAATCCTTCAATGACCCGTTTCCTGTATCTCTTGCAGCATGAGAGCCCTCGGGGGGGATCTCTATATCTTTTTAAAGAAAGGCTTTTTTGTCTGTGGAAAATGGCGATTCAATTCTGTAATGTGGCGTGCACACTGAGCAGTCTGTCATGAGGCAGACTGAATTCTACCTACTTAAAAATAATCCATTTCTTATCATCATATAGAACAGTGAGAGGTTTTCTTTGTCTTTGGTTAAACAAAACACTTATTTAATTTTCTGTGCGGTATCTTTTTTTACATTAGTACCCTATTGTTAGCTTTTGCTGTGGGCATTTACAGCATTAAGAAAACCTGATAGTTTGGTTCCATGTCTTAATGGGAAGCTTGTCATGTCACGCATTTGATGCGTTGTCATTTCGGCAGAAGAGCTTCATATTCTTTTGTCAGAACACACCACATTTTCTGAACTTAAGCCATATATGTTGCTTCCTTAGGGAAATTCTGGTGTTGATGTTGTTCAGGGCTTAACTGTCTGTTTTGAAACTTCTGTTACTTTGTTTGACAGTGTAGTCTGGGAATTCTGGAACTTGATATTAATATTTGTGATTTCTCATAATACAAGGACTATGGAAGAGAAAAATAGACTTAAATTCCTCCAATATATCTCTACCTAGGCTTTTAATGTAATGCTGTAGATGTAATGTTGAACTCCAAGTTCGTGGACTGCTCATTGCTGGGAAGGCACAGCCAAACATTCTTTTCAGTGTTTTGGTTTTTAAATAGTTTTACCCCAAGCATCTGCTGTTGAGTGACTTGGCTAGGTGGACCTTTGATCTGACCCAGTATGCCTGCTGTTCTATTCTTATTTATAAATTTTCTTTATTTTTGTTTCTGCTTCCTGAGCTAACAAACGCAACTTGCCGTAGCTGATCAAGGATGTCTTTTAAGCACTTAAACCACAGGACATTAAAGGTCAGGGCATTGTACTGATGAGGGAATTTTCTTGAGCTACACAGGAGGAATATAAGAGTGAAGGGATCACTTGGCACAATATTGACTATACTGATAATGTGGCCTGCATTCACTTAATCAGCAAGAAGCCCACTGGCCTCTTCTATCTTCTGGATGAAGAAAGCAAGTAAGCAACAAGTGTCTTCTGAAAAAAATGTGTGGCAGGGAGGAGGGAAGGACTGTGGAAGGGAACAGAAATAAAGCACTTGAAAAAGGAGAGGGATGTTGTGGGAAGCAAAGTGTCATTTTATGACTATGATCTTACACTGTAGTTTGTTTCTAATGACTCCAGTATGGTGGTGATACAGATTGATGCTAAAATTGACCTTTGGCTTAAGCAGACTTGGCAACTTTCACTTTTGTGTTTTACCATGTAATTACAATTAAAGTAAAATGCATGTATCTAAGTCTTTGGAACACTAAGTAGCAAATATGGTAAATAGTTAATGTGGTGCTAACTAAACCTGACTAGTGAAGTGGGAAGAAGCATTGACATACACTTGAAACCTCAGAATATTCTGCTATGTGTGGAGCTGTTTGGGTTTGGTCCAGAAATTAAGCCCACCTCTAATATTCAAAGCAGGTGTGTAAGTCTCAGTTAAAGTGTAGAGATCTCAGACGATAAAATACTTTCCACAAGGATCAATAGGCATTCTTCAGTCCATCACCTTGCACCTCAGTAAACGCGCCTGTGGTTGGAGAAAAATAGCTGACCTCTTTTGTTTTGTATTCCTAGTTTTCCACATGCCACCAACCAAACTCTACTTGCAAAATTCAAACAGCAGCATGAGGAGAACAAGTTTTTTATTGGAACCCCAGTGATGGAGCCTGCTTTTATTATTCGACACTTTGCCGGGAAAGTTAAATACCAGATAAAAGTAGGTGATAGATCTGATGGCCGCAAAAACAAGTTTCCTTAACCTTTTTGATAGTTTTTGTCAGGGTGTAGAAAACTTAACTGAGAATGGCCTGGATCAGATGTGTCTTCAGATGTACTTTAGATTTTTTTGTTTTTCCTTGGTGGTGTTATAGACTTGAGGGTAATGCTCACTATAGTGAGAATTATTTAGAATAATTAATTATTCTGAATAGTCATTAATATCTTGGGTCAAAACACAGCTTCCCTGAGAGCTTGTGGTTCAATGTTCCTGTTTTTCAGGATTTCAGGGAGAAAAATATGGATTACATGAGACCAGATATTGTTGCTTTACTACGAAGCAGTGACAGTGCTTATGTTCGGGAGCTGATAGGAATGGACCCTGTAGCTGTGTTCCGCTGGGCAGTTCTGCGGGCAGCGATTCGAGCAATGGCTGTCTTTGCAGAAGCTGGACGCCAGAGAGCTCAGAAAACTGCAGGTACAGTATGAAAAATGCTCTGGAAACACTTCTAAATACTGTACAACTGATTAATGCTTGTTGGCAGGAACAGTTTATGGCAAAACCTTATCATCCCGATGCAGTCTTGGTGTGGTACTAAGGACAAAACTGACTTGTGAAAATGGCTTAACATTCACACACCAAAGAGAATAGTCACTTTTATCTGAGATCATTCAGACTTCTTCCTCCAGTAAGTGTTCCATTTCCAGCAGGCTTTGCTAATTTTGAAGTCCTGTTTGTAATAGTTGAGGAACATATTACTAGTTCTGGTATGCATGCTCATCTTGTCACTGGTTTTGATCTTCTCAGACTTTGCTGAAGTTTCAAATGAGTATTCAGGATTAAATACTAATTTTGATAACCTTTTGTGAGCAGCTGCGATTTACTTTCTAATAGTAGGGAGCATGAGAAATGAAGTGGTAGCTTTGGTTGGTAGCTAAAGTACTAGACAAAAAATCCAGGCCCTTGGATAGATACTTTGCTTCTTATAGTTGTTGGGGTTTTTTTTGTCTATTATGCTTGTATCTTTATCAAAATTCAACTTGTTGATTGTTTCGTGACAGGAGTGGTACGTCAAGGACCCAGAGTTCCTCTTGGAGAACTCCAGAGATCAAATACACCAGTAGAAAAAGTTTATCGGTGAGAAACACGTACTTAACCCATATTAGGGAAAAGACCTGAACTGCTGAGTCGCATTTTCATATATCAAATGTCAACTAGATCTTTCCACAAGGATAGCAAGTTCTATTACTTCTGTCTTATTTTGTTTGGCCTTTTTAGTACTGTCAAAACAATACTCTAGCTTGTTTTATGTAAGACCCAGTACTGCTAAATGTTAGTGACATAGCCTCAGTTCCGTTTACCACTGGGTTTTTGAGTTCTCTGTCTGTACTTTGTATATGTTGCTTTTAGTGTTGTGTGTCCCTCTGCAGCCAGGCTGTGTCACTGAAGGATTTGTAGGAGCACTCATGTTTTTTTGCGGCCTTATGACCTGATTAGGAGGCAGGGCGAGTCCTGCAGAACCGCCTCCACAAGTTGCTCTGTATAGGCATATTTGGCTTTCTATGGGGTATTTAGGTTTTATACACGTTCCTTTTGCAGCTGCTCAATGCTTGATTTCTCATTTGATTGTTCTGAGGATTTCGATATAAATGCTTTTGAAGACATCATTTCTTTTTATGAAAACAAGAAGTAAGTAGAAATAGGCCTGCACTTAAAGGCCAGGGAGGCACGTTCCTGGACAGACTGACCCTTCTGAGCATGCTCTGTGTAAAAGAGAAGCCATGAAGTACAAATAAAGTAGTGACTTCGTGCTGCTTCATGGTTACTTCATCCTGGACAGTCTCTGTCACTTGTGGCAACTAAGAACTAAAGATAAAATTTGAATTAATCTGTTGTAGCATAATATATCTGTTTCCTCATGATATCTTGAAACAAAATCTGGGTATTCAAAAACTTCAGAGGTACCAAGGGAAGCGAGCAACTGTCTATAATAATGTTGCTGCCTCAGTGAGCAGCTCAGAATGGTGATAGCATCTAACAGTCAGAAGTGATTCTTACGCTTCTGTTATTTTTGGTTTGTGCCTCTCTGGAGAGTAAAGAAGGTAAGTTCTGTGCCAAGACACAACGCTTCACAAGCATGATGCATGCTTAAAATAATGGAATCTGCCACGAATTAGGGACCATCCCAGGCATACTTTGAAAAGCTAAATGTGTGAAGAAGTTTGAAATGGAAATGAAAAACAAAATTTTGTCAAGTGCTCCTATAACAGCTGATTTTTAACTTACTTTTTTGATGTAAGCCTGCTTAAACAGCCTCATTTTAGTAGTCAAATCTTATATATATATATAAAAATATTTACTGCTTAATTATAAAGAAGATTATCTCTATCTGAAAAGGCTGCTTAACAAAAAGGTTCCTTGCACATTACGTACATTTTGCTACATTTCCCTCTGTTTTCTGTATTGATGGCTCAAGAATTTACATTAAAAGGTAGAATTAGAGAGTAAGTTTAGTGTGAGACCCTGGTAATTAAATTTTAGGGTACTGACAGAGTAAAAAGTGCTGAATTGACATCAGATCATTCATGCTTAGGAAAAAGTAGTCTGGGATTGACCTGCTACTGTTTGGAGCACACTTGGTGATGGGATCTCTTGGGTTTTTAACTCCATTTTTTTTCCCCTCTCTCATGGCTGTGTATCTTTGTTCGCCATCTGTGTTTTGCTGTGAATCATTTTAGAGACATGCATGAACAAATCATCGCAAGTATAAAAGGACTTCCATGGCAGGGTGATGATCCCTGTAAGCTGCTTCGGTCACTCAGTCGACTTCAACACCGCTCCCACTTCATGTGAGTTCTGGTGCTCTAGGTATTGCTTTGAAAGTGCAACAATAACCAAGCAGTTATTCTAGCCCAATAAAAAAATACACTTGTCCCAAGTTTGTCTTTTGCAAAAAACTAAATATGACAATTAAGAAAAAAATAATTCCTTCTAAATATATAAGGGCTATAGAGAATGCTTTGTTGCTTCATTGCATTACCTGAACGTTAAGCCTACTTTTCATGTAAACTTGCCTTAAAACCCAAGTATGTAGTACAAGCTTGTTGTTGCAAAACTTTTAGCAATGAAATCTCTCAGGAATTACAACTAATGGTTTCCTGAAATTCGAGATGCCAATGCTGTGTTTATTCCTGGGTTAAGACTCTTACATGTGTAAGAAAATCACTGTGGTCCATTGTATAATAAATAAGTGTAAACTGAGTGGCGTGGAGTTGGGACATGCCTTACCTAATAGAGCTAACATGCTTAGAATCAGGAGGATGTGAGCTACAGCCTTGTGTCTGAATTCAGCTTCTCATTCACTGCCTGTGTGTGGATGAGCTATGGCAGGGGTTTGTGTAGTGCCCCAGGAGGTTCGGGAGTGATCTCGGACGTATCGGAATTCGTAACTGGAGTGCTGGGGGCATGTGTTGTCCTTCTGTGAACAGTTAAGCACTTTCACAGGGGTACCGGTGCAAACAACAGTAACTTCTTAATCAAGTATTTTGATTTGGTAGTCCGTTAGGATTATGCTGAGTGTTCAATGACTGTACAGTTAGCTAAATAGAATAACTTGCACAAAAATAGCCTATGCAGCAGTGCAGGTAGCTTGAACTTCAGAAAAAATGTTTCACTTTTGAATGCTTCCAATACCTACAGAGTTTATTTTACAAAAAAAAAAAACATTAAAAATTCTTGTTGCGAAGCAGTTTGCATTTCTTACATTGATCACTTCTAAGAGATATGCATGAACACACCCAGATGCTGTTGTGCTAATTTTCTGCTGTCCTTCATCTTGCGTCATAAATTACACCAACTTCTGGCTTGCTGAAATAACCAAAAATCATATATGTTTTTGTCTTAAATTATCTTTAATATTTTGACAGGAAAAGTAAAGGTATCAAACAAAAGCAGATCATTCCCAAGGTAAAGTTATTCAGTAAACTTAGATTGCTCTTGTTTTTCTTCCCCCCCCACTGTGAATGTTCATTTTGATTGACAGAACTCACTTCAGAAAATACTGTTTCATAGTATAGGGAAGTTGTATCATTTATCCTCTAAAACTTCCTTTTAGACAATGTAAAGGATAGGTAAATGTTCACCTTTCTAGGGAGAGCTGAACAGGAAAAAATTGTGAATTGGCATCTGTTTAATTAGAGTAGTGATGCCATAGATACATAAAGCCATTTCTAATCAAGTAATGGAAGGCAAACACAGCAATTATGTAATTCACCTTGTTCACCTTACACCCTTGGAATGGGGCAGTGGAAAAGTTTCCCTCTTAAGAAGATGCTTTGGTCCAGGATAGAAATAGTCACAAGATGTAACATCATTGAATGTGGAGCTCTAGGTAGTTATTTCATTCTTACTCATTTTGATGCAGATAGAAATATTTCCCCTTCAGTTAAGAGACTTGCACTTTGCTGATTATGGAAACTTTCTTCTAGAACTTGCTGGATTCCATATCTCTGAAGCTCATAGTGAGCATGACTCTGCATGATCGAACTACAAAATCCCTCTTGCACTTGCACAAAAAGAAGAAACCCCCTAGCATAAGTGCACAGTTCCAGGTAGGTGACTGATGTGGTGGTACACACTTCTGGGTGCACCCTGACCTCAGGGAACAGACCTTCCTGGTCTGATCTAGGCTGACCTTGCTTGAAAACGGAGTGGTTTTTATTCTTGGGATTTGTTTGAAGTAGGGTTTTGTTACTTGATTAAACTTAGACTACGTTTAGAGACTATCATTATGCCATGAAATGTTAGTTCTCTGTTCAATCAGCTTCATCCTTGTATGCAGATGTAGTGCTATTGTAACAGCATACACAACCCCCACTTTTCATTGTCCTGAGAAAAGGTAAAAACAAATACAGGGATCTGCTGTGCAGTACGGGAGAACCCCCATATTGGGTGAAATAGGATTTGTATAGCCATCAGACCTGAAAGAGCATTATTTCTGAGCAAGAAGCTGTACTGCTGTCAAATGCAACTCACATTGCTGGTATCTGAAGGAAAAAATGTTTCTGAATATTTAATTTCAGACTTCACTTAATAAGTTACTGGAGACACTGGGTAAAGCTGAGCCGTTCTTCATCCGTTGCATCCGCTCCAATGCTGAGAAGGTAAGACTGCCGGAAGAGCTGAGCTGATCTGGCTGCTGAGCATCCAAGCCTTCTAGCCCTGTAATATATCTCTTTGACTTGTTCACCGTCATTCTGTATGAAGGTGAAAGCTAATTAAGGTGTGAAAACAGAATGTGCTTTTTCTGCTGGACAGAAATAGGACTCTTCAGGCATTTATTAGCTGTTGACTGCTGATCTTTTTCAGAAAGAGATGCTTTTTGATGAAAACTTGGTGCTTCAACAGTTAAGATACACTGGCATGCTAGAAACTGTGCGAATCAGAAGATCTGGCTACAGCGCCAAATATACGTTCCAGGTATGTGGAGGTGAATTATGCTTTCAGAAATATCTGCTCTTTTGGAAGAACACATGTTGCTTCAGAGTCTTTTGGGTCTCTCTTCACGTGAATCTCATGAGCACTTGGGATAAACTGTAAAAATTCACTGCAGTTGTGACAGAGCCCGCGTGGTAACAAGTTGTAGTTGAAACCATTGTGCGAGTCATCTACCAGTAAGTTGTTCTACTTGTTGCATGAAGGAAAGCATTCTGAGTGCTGTATAAGCAATCGGTGCTGCACATCACTGTCTCTGTATGTGAATTAGTTTTCTATAAAATACTCTGTGCATGTAGCTTTATAGATCACATATAGGTGATCTTTACCATTAGAGGCTGAATAATGCCTGCATTTTACAGAATAGGAAAAAATAACTCAATTCAGAGTGAAGAATAAGGACTTTCAAACCCCAATAGCTCAGATGTCTTAACTTTTAGAAATCTAGTTAGAACTCTAAACTTGTGAATTGCCTTCTAACTTTGATCTCTTGCTGTCTGCTTTTCACAGGAATTCATAGACCAGTTTCAGGTGTTACTGCCCAAAAATGCCAAAGCCTCTAAGGAAGACATCTGTGTTTATCTGAATAAACTAAAACTGAATGAAAACTACTATCAAATAGGGATGACCAAGGTCTGTGACACTTTCTGTAAGCCAGTAAGAAACACTGATGTACACTGCAAAATCTAGTATAGTTCATTTAAGGGCATTGCTGTCTTCTGCATTTTGTATTTAAATTAGCTATTTCTGCTTTTGTAAATGTTGACACAGACGTTAAGTAGCAGCCTCATGGCTTTTGATGCCAACCTGTGATCTTGCAATATAGAACGAGTCTGTGTTGTGTGGATATGACTTTTGGGGAATTGTTGCTATTGGCATTTGTCAAACAGGTCAATGTTTTCATTTTAGAAGGGTTCTACGATTTGAAGGCTGAGAGTACAGTTGTATGTTTTAGAATCTAAACACTGAGATTTGGTAAACCAAAAGCTAATTGCTGTCAGCTAATAAGACCATTCTTATTTTTCAGCTTGTGGAGATGCCTCCAGTGGGGGCTGAAAGGCTTCTATTAACTGTTTGTTGATGAACTTTTCTTTAACTGAGCAGATTTTTATGAAAGAGGCTGAACGGCAGATGCTACAGGATACACTACACAAAGAAGTGATGAGGAAAATCATTCTGCTTCAGAGCTGGCTCAGGATGGTTTTAGAAAGGAGACGCTTTCTCAGAACAAGGCAGGCAGCCATTGTTTTACAGGTATCTTCGAGAATTGCCAATTTTCTTCTTTTAACACACAAACCCCCTCAGATAACACTCCCCACCTTGAAGTACCCCCTCCCTTACTTCAGAAATCTCTCTTCTTAAGGCTTGCTGGCGTTCCCGTTGTGTTAGGATGGCACTGCAGAGGAATAATGCTGCCATTTATATTCAGTCAGCATGGCGAAGTTACAGGGAGCGAAAATGCTACCTTCAGCAGAAGAGGAGAATTTGTCTCCTGCAAGCCATGGTCAGAGGGCATCTACAGCGTAAGAGGTAAAGGAAGAGGAGCCATGTGATAAGCAAACATGCGTTTTGACCACTTAGTTACGTGGCTTCACCTGCCAAGCTTAGTTTCTGTGTGATATCTTGACTTAGTAAACAACTTAAAGATAGTTATTACCATGTGATGCTGCAGTCAGTAACAAATGGCTAGTGGTGTGTGGAAACTGGTTAAGCGCTTGGGACTTGAGCATTATTCAGCTGAGCTGCGCCAATGCATGCCAGTCCTGATAAGCAGACCTCCATGCCGTCATACTGGGGCTATAAGTGTATCTGTACTTTGTGTCTGTATTGCTGTTTAGTCTGCATTTAAACAGTTGGGTACTTTTCTTGAATGCTGTACATTTAAATATTGGTCTTTTCACCTTGCAAATTCTTAACAGATTTCAGAAAATGGCTGTAGAAAAGCAGAAAGCTGAAGAAAAGCAGAGCGCAATGCAGGAAGATCAAGACAGAGAGAACGATATGAGCAAGGACGAGCGCAGTGAACTGGCAATGGATCAGTTGCCTGTCAAACACAAGTCAGAGCTCGATCAAGTTGTTGGGGACAGAGATCACACTCCAAATGAGCAAGCAGAAAACGTGAGCTCATCTGAAAAAGCCACATTACCCCAGAAGAACGTGACTGAGGGCTCCGAGAAAGTGACGAACAGCCGGGAGAAACGGGAATCTCGCCGGCAGAGGGGGCTGGAACATAACGAGTTACAGAATAAGCATGTCCTGTTTGCCTTCGAAGGGTCATCTTCACTTTGCCACGAGGAACAAACCTCTTTTGAAGAGGCCCTGGAAACTGTGCCAGTGCCAAAGAAATCCACAGCACAAGATGCTGCCCTTCAAGGAAGCAGTGAGGGAGAGAGAAGTCCAAGTGAAGGAAAAACTCTTTCAGACCCAGCACCGTCAAGCGAGATAAAAGAAAGCGGTTCTGTTCCTGAGCAACCACCTGTATTGGAAGCAGATGATAAGGCAGTTGATAGAATGAAAACACAAGGGAATCAAAATAACCAGATAAAAGGCAGCCAAAGCTTTACCTGCCCTGAAAGGCCGACAAATCTTGCACTGAATCTCCATAATACGCTGTCTGCTACTGGGAGCTTTCAAACTCAAGCTGAATGCTGGGCAGATAAGAACAAACGTCTTGTCCAGAGGGCAACCAAAGATCTGGAGAGTCCCACTTCTTCCGCAATCCAGAGATACGTGGATGACCCGGGGAAGCTAAAGTACAAGAGAGAGAAGTGGAAAGGAAAGAGACAGTCTGATGCCAGTCAGAATGATATGCTGAGTCAGTCTTTGGATGAAAGAACACGTGCGGATAAGTCTCCTCAGGATCAGCTAGAGTAAGGGCAGCTTCCTAATTACTTTGACTTTTTCAGAAAACACATGTTTGTAATATTTAAAAATAGGTGGAGAGCTCCTGATAGCCTGTCCATCTGGACATATTATGGGAGAAAATAGAACTATGAACAACTGCTGCTTTTTCTTGGCTCCCAGTCCTGCAGTTGAATCTGTATGGGTAGAATGTTTTCAGAAGCTATCAAACGATACAAAGCCTGCCTTGCTGAATTCAAATTGGAGAGTCAGGGCTTTAGTTAAAGTAGTGTTTAGTTAAAGTAGTGAGTTTATTTTCATGTGTCTTTTGTCCATTGAAAACAAGGTTTTAGTGACCTGCAGTTTGCAAGCATCATCCCTCTGATACGGCAGGAAATCTTACTCATTTTTTTACTTCTTCAGCACATTTCGCATTTAAAAGTGAGTTGCAAGAGTTGATCAGAATCCTCTCTTGATTCTAACATTGATATGTGGATTATTTAAAAGGTGGTAAATATTAAGAGGCTACAGACTTCTATAAAATATGTAATCTGAAACTAATTTTGTGACATTGCAGAAAGAAGGGGAGTTCATCTTCATTAAGTGATCTCTCAACACTTGCCCACTCTGTTGCCATGAATCAGGTACTGGTGCTATTGTGCATATTTACACATTGTTATCCTTGTTTAGCCAATTATTCACAAATCTTTAATATTTGTATAGTGTGTTCTGTGTGCTTGTGTTCACCTCAGATTTTTTTTGGTTTTGTTTTTATGGCTTGATATCCATGTAAAAAATTTCATTAGCAAATATTGTACAGCAATTTGAAAACTGGATTTTTATTAAATGAACCCTTGATTAAAGCATTAAATATGCTTAGGTCTTATATTAGTAAGGTAGTATCTATTGGATAAAGTGTTTTGTCTTGATGATGCAAACTTTTTTCTACCATTCTGGTTCTTCAAACGATTTAAATAATCTATTTCACTCAATATGTAGTTATTTGACTCCTCCTCTGTACTGTAGCAATCACCAGATACGATAGAAGAAGAAAAAGGCAATAAGAAATATCCTGTGCAAAAGAAGCCCAGTGACCTCTTACCTACCTCTGATGCAGCTGTTTCCATGCAGTCAGCAAGTCAGCAGATAGATGCCAAGTATGTATTCTGTGTGTGACTGGCCTGTCTTTAAGAAAATGGGAAAAAAAAGGAGTTTTTCTACCAGTACTTGAATTGGGCATCTTTAGAGTGTGATTGTGGAGACACACGTGTTGACATGAGCTACGTGAGTGGCTGTGTTGTTCATTGACTTGATCTTCATGTTGATATAAGCATGATATCTGACCCTGTTGAGGAACACATTCTCTGCTTCTTGCATAACACTCATCTTTGAACTGGTTCTTTTTAACATAAGAACTACCATACAGGCTTAGATCAAAGATTCGTGTAGTATACTGTCATCCAGACTCAGAAGTAGGACACTGAGACAAAAGCTTAAGAACCCAGAAAGCATGTGATGCTGTTTCCCTGGCCTGCTCCTCCAGTTTGTGGCGTTCTGCAACTCGGGGACTTCCTGAGCCAGAGACGATGTCTTGGATGTGTGATGTGTTGTGTGTGTTGAAGGTAGTACCCTAATCTAGTAAATACAAGGATGTCCAGCTGTGCTCTCAGACTGTCTTTCCTTTTTTGTGCTGCTCAGTTTTTCTGCAGGTTGGACTTCTGAGGAAATACTCACAATAGAGGTTAATCCTATTGTGGATGTTAGCTGTACTGTAAAAGAGCCTTTTCTTGTAGTAGAGCCAGCTTCCATTACTAATGTGACAAACTTGTGTCGGCTTTTATGTTCAGGTCTGCTTTTAAAAGTCCTTTGCGTAGACTTTTGGGGAAGAAGCCAGATAAGAAAATACCAAAGGAGAGTCCTGATGTGATTGATGAAGGTGGTCTCTCCCTTGTATCTTGTGTCCTCTTTCCAGAAACAGGAGGAACCCAGAAAGTTTCAGAAGGTGAGTTTCTGTGACTTAATCCCCAGCTTGCTAATATCCCTCTTTTCTATAATGTTTTGCATGGAAACAAATACTACAGATTTCAGTCTTTCTGATTTGATACACAAATTAACTTCTTTTCCAGCTGCTTCTGGACAGGCAAGTCGCCTCCAGGCAGGAGAGCGCCATGTGAAAGAGAGCAGTAAAACAAAGAAGAACCGTACTATAAAGATCAGCAAGATCTCAAGTGTGTCTCAGAATTGGCGAGCTTCCATGGTCCGTGAGATTGCAAATGCCAATGAACTGAAACATCTTGATGAGTTCCTCCTGAACAAGGTAAAAGGCACTCAACTATGATAAAATTCAGGTCTATGATCACTGTGTGGAATTTTAAAGACTAGTTTTCTAGGTGCAAATTTATATTACTATTTAAAGCAAAGGGGAGCTGATTTGATAGGTTGACAAAATTATGTCTGTATTAAGGCCCTTCCTATTCCTTCTTTTAAGTCTCTGAATGCATTACGTTAAGCCCTGGTGGCATTCATGCGAGTTCTTCATTTGTTTACAAATACAAGTTGTATTAAAAAAAAAAAAAGCATGAGTTGTAAGGAAATAGAGAGAGTTCTCTAGAGCCTAGCTACCTGACTCCTATTTCTGGATCATCACAGTGCATTGAGAAATGTTATTTTAAATTATTTGAATGGTTGTAGATGATTAAGCCCAGTGACTGAAATTTAACACTGGTTGGATGTTCTTTTTTTAATGAAATTTGATGCAGATGTATTTGCCTTCTAGATCAATGACTTGCGCTCCCAGAAGTCTGGTGTTGAATGCTTGTTTTTTGAAGCCACAGAGAAGTTTAGAGGAAACATCAAGACCATGTACTCTGCTCCTGTAAGTAGTAAGTCTCAATAAAGTGAAAAGTTGGGAGGTAATGAAGGAATCCTGCAGTTTAAATGCTTGACCTGCAGCTCTTTAACACAGCAATTCAGCATTTGTTAGCATAGAATTCAAAGCTGAATGTTAGGCTTGGAAAAGAACACTTAACAATTCTGCTGTAATCTTAAGCAGACTGTTTTGCTTCCCTTTTCTCATTCACTCAGCTGTAACTTATTTTTAGAAATGGATGGATTTTGCTGTCTTCAGCCTATTCAAGTTGCTGCGTTTAAACACCAGAGAGAGGTGCCAATAGCTTTTCCAGTATTCTTCCAGCACTGCCTTGTCTCAGCCAAGTGCCCTTCCTCAGGGTAGTAGGGAAGCGTGTTAACTTTCTGTCGTGGGCTGTTATCTTTTACTTTAATGGTGAGCATGCTTTCTCACCTCTGAACTTAAACACATAAAGATATGAAACTGTCTCAACTGTATCCAGAAAGACTGTCTTCTGAACAATATTTGTTCTTTCTCTAGAATGGGCAAATCCATGTTGGCTACAAAGATCTGGTGGAAAATTACCAGCTTCTAGTTACAAATCTGACCAAAAAAGGGGAAGAGAAAGAAGTGAAGCTGGTTTTGAATCTCTTCCAGTCCCTTCTGGATGAATTCATCAGAGGATATACAAAAAAAGAGGAGTCTGAGCAGCCCAAGGTATACTCTTTTACAGGCTTATGGCATGGTTAAACAATGTTACTCTCTTAGGATAAGGAACCTGTGTTACCTCGGAAAGCTTTTCCATAGCTTTCTTCATTATTTGGGAAACACTTTCCAACATGAATCGTGCGTGCAACAAATTCTGGATGCTGATACACCTTTCTGAAACTTTTCGCTATTTAACTTGCTCTTAATATTTTCAGAATCTTAAAACATTTGCTCATTTTCTGTGGTGAAAACTTAAGAGTTCTCTGAACGTTTTATCGATGGAATTACTTTGTCATCAGGCAGTGAGCTCAGCTGATTTTTAGGAAGTTGACAGTGTGAGCTCAGACAACCCGCATACCAAGCTGAAGCTGCAGTGTAGTGTCTCAGATGTCTGAAGGTGGAGTCTGGGAAACTGAATAGGAGGAAAAAAAAAAAGAGAGAATGGAATGTCTGAATTTCAAAGACTAATGTCAGTTCTGTACTCCACTGCAGCAAACCAAAGCCCAGAAGAAGAAACGAAAACAAGATCGTGCAGTAAGTACTTTTCTTTTTGCAATAATCTAAGTCTTCAGCTGCACTCACAGAACACAGAGAAAAACATTCTTCAAAGAGCTTCATTTTGTACTGAAGTTCTGTTTTATTTGCATGCTAAATCACTTACCTCTTCTATGAAGATGTGACACAATGTAGAACTGTGTTCCATAAATCAGAGATCTTCATATGCAGGGATGGGTGGTACTCTAGCACTTTCTGGCTTGTCCACAGCATCTTTTAGAACCTAATGGCTTTCTCAATAATCGGACTGGTTAAAGGAAAGCAACTACCAAATATAGTAACAAACTATAGCGATTGTATTACACTGAACATTAACCAAGGTGGCCAGTCAATTATGAAATGACCCAGCAAACCAAACTACCTGAAGATAGGGTGAAATTTGGTTTCAAGGTCAAAGCCATCAGGTGTAATTGCAAAATAAAAATGGAAAAATCTAAGATAGGCTAGACACTTTTAATAAAAATAATAATAATTTTAAAAGGCAAAAAAAATCCGTTACTTTCTTCCTGTCTCCCACCAGGTTGAAGAACACAATGGCCACGTGTTCATAAACTACCAAGTGAGCATACGGCAATCATGTGAACACTGCTCATCCTACATCTGGCCCATGGAAAAGGCCTGTCTCTGCAGTGGTAAGTAAAAACACCTCAGTCTTGCCACTTAGTTTAAACTATGTGCAGATTGCTTGTAACTTTGGCTGGTACAGATGGAGCTTACTGAACAGTACATGCAGGTTATATAGTAAGTGAAGAAGACAAGATACTTAGCATTCTCATGTGATTTGGAATGTTTGTAACAATTGCTCCTCTCTCTAGTTTGCAAGTTGACTTGTCACAAGAAATGCATGTCCAAAATACAGAGCAGCTGCACATCCTGTGGAAAAAAGGTAAGAACTGTAGATCTGGGATATGCGGTACAGAGATACTACGAGTCATGCATGCAAAATGCTGCCTTTTTTTCTCAGCAAATGAACAGTGGGTGTCCAGGCACTGAGTAAAAGCTGCTTAAACGGTTCCCTTCTCTGCCTGCATATAGTCAGAGCCAGGGCCTGCAGTTGCAGAAGCAGAACGTTTTGCTAAAAGGGGATACTCGAGCTAATTTGGGAACTCCTCCTTAAGAGTATGTGTGCTGTGCTGGACGAACTGTTAAAGAAATCCTTTGATGTGTGCAATAAAGTTTCTTTATTGCTGCAGCTCAGGAAATCTGTGTTACGGTCAAAGGCTTGTAGGAAGCTAAAATAAAACACTTGGCTTTTGTTTCTGGAGGCATAAGCTAATTGTAGCATTAAACAATGGCATTTTCTAGCCTGGGAACAGATATTCACAGTGCTTGACCTGTATCAATTCCAGAATGAACAGGATGCGGAACCACGTCATTTTGGAGTGTGCGTGAGTTCCCTGACCAGTGAGAGAAATTCAGTCCCCGTTGTCATGGAGAAGTTGCTAGAGTATGTGGAGATGCACGGCCTCTACACAGAAGGCATTTACAGGAAGTCGGGATCAGCAAATCGTATGAAGGAGCTGAAACAGTTGCTGCAAGCAGGTCAGGCAGTGTTGCCCACCTTTTTGACTTACTTGCACGGTATCAGTTTTCCCTGCAATTATTTTCTGTCTGAAGGTATCTGCACTTTTTAGTGTTTTAAAAACAGCTTTTTGCTGGCCGTGCAGGCTGTATTATTTTTGTTGGCTGGAAAAAGGTACTTAATACATACCAATGACTATCAGCAGACTTTTTTTTTCTTCGGAGTTGCCACTTGGGCACTTTGAACAGGAGATTTGAGTGTTTCTAATCTTATTTCTTTGGGGTCCCATTGTGTATGTTAAAGGAATTAACTGCTCTAAATTGAATACTTCTTTTCAGATCCGAACTCAGTGAAACTGGAGAATTACCCTATTCACACTATTACGGGGATCCTTAAGCAGTGGCTACGGGAATTACCAGATCCACTAATGACATCTGCGCAGTACAATGATTTTCTCCGAGCTGTAGGTAAGTTTTAGTAATATTTGAAGCAATGTTTTTTCTTTGACTTACTACATCCTAGGGAAAAGAACCTCTAAGATGCTCATGTTGGCTAAACAGCTTTTTTCCAGCAATGATTTTAGACATTTTTATATAAGAGGTAATTTCTCCTCTAGCTCACTTGGCCTTGCTTTAGGATTCCTTTTTTTGTAGCATAGTGTCACTATACAACTGTCCTTTCTAAAAACAGCAAGCATGTGAATAGGTTTCCCATCGTACAGTTTTTTAGTTCTCCT
>Ga0065711_1001079_pt1 | contig 48796 bp, 31 predicted proteins | sample Hoacrofraction12_FD_59098 | JGI IMG/M metagenome (GOLD analysis project Ga0065711, IMG submission 59098) | Hoatzin crop microbial communities from Cojedes, Venezuela - Epithelial fraction 12 v2 (version 2) | ecosystem: Host-associated > Birds > Digestive system > Esophagus > Crop | place... | reverse complement strand
GATTGGCTAGATAAGTCTGTTTCATCTCTTTTTGGTCTGTGTTCAGATCCACACATAAATAAGACTTTAAGAAGTCTTCCATGTCTTGTGGTATAACACAGATCTATTGGCTGTGGTGTGGACAATGCCTCTGCTTTTGCAAACAAGGTCTCTGGTGCCATATGCAGCAAGACCAGTTTTAGGCATCTGAACTTCTGCCTTCTGTTATCTCTCTCTTTCTCAAAACAGTGGCGAGTGACTGTTTCTTTGGTTCATTGAAGGTTCACGTTCATAGCTATGCAAGCTAAGATAATGAAATGGGTAATTAAACCTCATGCTTGAGTTTGTAAATTGATTTTTTGCCAGTGTGAGAGAGAGAGTTTTTTTTGTTACCCCACCAGTACATGGCTTTGTACAATTGGCAAAGTATACTGGCGGATGCACTTCGCTGTCCTCTGAAATCCCAGGTGCAGTGGGCACCATTAAAAGCCTGAGTATGTCAGCAGTTCTTGTAGAAGGGATGGGATGTAGTAGTTCTCCTGTGATTGAAACAGGAACTAAGCATTCATTTACCCAGGATGATATGGTAACAGTTGGCTGTTGGGGTTTTCTTCAGTGTTATTTTGGGGGATGCAGGACTTTGAGGGTGTGGGTCCTGTGCTCTTCTCCAAAATCCTTGTTCCTTTCTTCTGAGTGCTTGTGAACTGAGATTCAGGAGTTTAAGCCAAAACTTCAACAATAATGCCAAGAATTGTCTATTATCTATAAACTGTTTCTCGTTCTCAAGACAACAGATCAAATGTGTTGTGACTCTAAAGGGACTTTCTTGAGGTGAAATGTTCATAACCAGCAACAAGTGAGTTTAATATCACAGCTATAAAGCACAAGTGCTCACGGCACAGACATATCTGTGAGAAAGGTTCTTTATATGTTGCATGTATGTTCAGGCAGCTCTATAAGAAATGGTCATGGAAATGAATGTTGATGCCCATTGTATCAGGATGCATGGAAACAGGGTTCTACACTTTACTGTTTTATTCAGGTATGTGCAAGAATTTAAGAAATGTATTTGTGGATGTTACAGTTAGGAATGAAAAACCAAGGTGCCTTATGTAACTTGAGTGGGTGTTTAGGCATCCCCTCAAATTTAGAAAGTTTGGAACCTCTATACACAATGTGTAAAAGTATTTAAAAAAAATACAAACACAAAAAGTCATAGTTTGATAGTGGTCTTAGAGTATAAATCTTTTAATAGAAATTGAATGAGTACGATTCTATCTCTTAATAGCAATTACTTATGTAAATAAATCAAAAGAGTTGGTGAAATTACCTCTATTAGACTTTATTTACAGTGAAATGTCTGACTGCCTATTTAGAAATCAGAACATTTAACATTTTGCTTTCAACTGTTTCTTTCTGAAAAGAGCTAGAAATGATAAATCATGGCCAAACTACACTACAGTAGATCAGAGTTGGCTGGATACAAGTGTCGGAGGGGTTAAGTGCAGAGAAGTGGAGCCCTGAGTGCAAATTCACCTGCAAGACAAAGTACAAAATGGATTGCTCCTGCTTGCAGTGCTGGCTGTTTTTTGCTGGTTTGCTAACACTGTACCCTTTTGTGAAGATGACTGCTACACTGCACTCTTTCTTCAGTGACAAAAAACCTCTGTAGTCCTTCTCTTGCCACATGAGTATACCCAGCTCTTTCTAACATACACGATAATGATAGGTACCTGGTGTTCACTGTGGTCAAGGATGCAGGGTCTACCCTAGAAGAGGAAGACAGGCTTCATCCTTTTCTTGAAGTCTGTAAAGCCTGGGATTACTGTACTTCTAAGTGTAAACTGGCTTTGCAGTTAGTGTGTAGGAAATGTTATGGCACATGGCCTTGTTGGTTAAATTGCCCAGGAAGATGGCGTTGGTTGACCTAGCTAAAATAGTGGGTCTTCAGCATAATTTGCCATCTGTTCTGGCTGGTAACTTGTGCTTGGTTGTCATCTGAATTGCAAGACCCCTTTTGCTGGGGATGGTGCATGACTTGATCTTTAACTTCATGTAAGAATGTGGCGAAAAATAAAAATATTTATGAGTTTCTCCATAGCACTAATCTCTCCCTCTTTGATGGATTAAACTGTGAAACAGTTTTAGGAAACAAAGGAAAACTAGTGCTGGGAAGAGAGATCTCTTGGCTTTTCTCTCTCTGTTTGCAGTATAGCATTATCTTCTGAACCTATTAAAATCCCCACGGAGGTGGGGTTAGACTGAGAAAAAAAATGTGCTCTTGATTTAAAAGTCGTGCATCCCCAGGCTTAGCCTGAACTTTCTGTTATCGAGAGCTTGTTCTTAGGCTGGCATTCTGCAGCTGAATGCTGAAATGTGTCCCTGCAGGCAAGATGACTGTACCACACGGTCTTAGATTAGTTCCAATTTGTCAGCCTTACCTTCCGGAGATGAAACCCTATACTGGCACTGAAGGGGATGTGTTTCTTAGTCTGGGCAACTTTTCACTGAGGTATCCCAGAAATGCCATGACAAGGCAGTTGAAACTTCCTGATCATTCTCTAAAGGCTTTGTTGCATGACCCAGTAAGGCTTTCCATTCCTTGCCGTTTCTGTGTTGCCTGAAGTTGGTTAACCATGACAGTATAAGCCTTCAGTAAATTAAAGCCATGAATTAGCTGAAACGTTCTGAGCTGTCATTACTACAATACTCTTCTAGCCTGATTGTGGGGACTGCAAGAATTAGTGTGAATGGAGACAAGAGGGCACACATGGATTTTTTTAATCGTTTATTGTTTCACTGTCAGGTATGATATTTTTGAAGTCAACACAATCTTTACTGCTTGCTTGTGTGAGAGGTTAACAAAGCAATTTGTTACATGGAAAGAAGACCAGTCCTATTCAGGCTGGAAAGCCATATACGACATAAACAGTGTCAGAGTCCATATTGTAATGAAAGCTGTGTTGGGATGAAATGTTTTGGACTGATGGTATATTTTTGTTCCAGAAACATAGTTTTGTGAGGATCGAAATGGTTTGTGGAACTGAGTTGAATCTGGCAAACTGTTTCAAGTGAAAAAAGTAAGCTGAGAAGGCTCGAGAAACATTTAAAATGATACATATCAGCATTTTATAAAAGAATCTTCTCTAGTTTTTGTTTGTTTATGGGATGACTTGTTTGAAAAACAGCATTTTAAGATCTCTTTTGAAGAATCTGCAATACAAACAGAAAACTAGTCTTTGGATCATATGAAATATTCCAGATTTATCCTGAATAGGTTTTTGTGGACTTTATTTCTGCGACTGGAAATAATCAAAAGTTCAACATTCGTGTTCACATGTAATTTATGAGGAGTTCTTTGACAGTAAAAGCATACGTGGAGTTTATCTAAATTATTTTAGCTCTAAATTAGAGCTATACGTTACAACACTCTGGAGTGCTAGTTTTAGTCTTTGATAATATCACTTTGGGGGATATACCTCTACCTGCATACATACATGTGTATAGGTATGTTCACAGTGACTGGATATGTTATATGGTTCTGACTGTCACTTGTCCAGCTGTGAGAAGTGCCTACTCGCATGCATACTGTTATTTGCATAATAGCTCTTGATTATTTTTCACCTATTTTTTGGTGGGGAAGGTTTTTTTCTTAGCCTCATTTAATGCATGTGAAATTCATGCATTGCTTTGAATTGAAAAACAGGGTATCCATCTCAGATGGCAAGATGAAGCTCTCAATAGAGTTTATTTTTCCTAATTAGGTGTTTGTCATTGTGTATTCTATATAACAATGTATAAGTAAACAATCATGGACCTTTTGAATAAATTTATTGGTTTTATTTATGTTTCTGGGCATAAAAAAATCTATAATTACCAGGTACAGCCGCAATATAACTGGTATTTAATGACTATTACTTTTTGTTACCATAGAAATGAGTCCAAAGTAGTTACCTATAATTTCTCATTCCCAAACCTCACACATGTTGTAGTGCGGTATTACCATAGTAATTGCCTATTAGTCATCATAAAATAAGCAGTTACCCAGAAGATATCAGGATGGTGTGAAATTTCTCATCTCCTTCAAAACTTGCAGCACATACCGCTTCTCGTCTTCCTTTAGTGGGATTTTTGCCTGAATGACAAGAATGTCCATTGTACATTTAACCCAAGGGAAAGAGCAATGTGATTGAGAGAGAATTGTACTCTAAAAATACACCAAGTCAAGAAAAGTATGTTCCATTCCCTGAAAATATAGAACTATTTTTTATTATTGAAAAACAGGGATTTTTCAATCCCATGAAATGAAGGTTTGTTCCTTGCCATGAATTTTCTATTTATTTTTTTTTTCCAACTCAGTTGTGACCAAAGCAGGGGCTATACGTCTTACAGGGTCTGTGAGAACAGCCATGCTGTGTCAGACCTCACGAGCCCAGTATCTGCTAATGCAGAAGTAGACTGTGCCACTCTCATTGTAGGAGCAGGAGATGTTCGTAAGATGCTTTCCCCCTAGTGCTTTCCCAGCTTCCAGTGACTTTTGTTTCAGACACTTCCTGAACTCATGGGATTTCTGTCTGCTCAGTAATGTGCAATGGATTTATTTTCCTAGTACTTGTCCAGCTTGCCTTCAGACAGTAAGCATTAGCTCTCTGTCTCCTCTGGCCGGAGGCTGTTCAGCTCCTGCCCCAGTGCAGGAAGCACCACCCACTTCAGCCTGCTGTGAGCTTCATGCACGTCTCAGTGGTGGCCCCTCTTGCACCTTGGTTGTCTTCTTAATTTAGATTGCATGTTATTCAGGCCAGTGAGTCTCTCTCTGTGCCTGCCTAGATCACATTTAATGTCAGCTGGATGTTGGTGACTCATGCGGGGGCAAATGATCCCCGTTGTATCCAAGACTACAGGAGAAGCAGACCATAGGTGCTGAGTGCGTTATTGACCCCCTGGTAGAGTGGCAGCAACTGAGCTCTCCTTTCCTCCCTTTCCAATTTCAAATTGGAAATCCAAGGTGGCTTTCCAATGCTTCAATGTCTTTTGACAACCTCTTGGGTTAAAAACATAGAATCATAACACGGTTTCGGTTGGAAGGGACCTTACAGATCAGCTAGTTCCAACCCCACTGCCTTGGGCAACAACACCTTCCACTAGACCAGGTTGCTCAAAGCCCCATCCAGCCTGGCCTTGAATGCTTCCAGGGAGGCGGCATCTACCACCTCTCCGGGCAATGTATTCTAGTGTCTCACCACCCTCATTGTAAGAAATTTCTACCTTATATCCAGGCTAAATTGAACTTCTTTCAGTTTAAAGCCTTTACCCCTTGTCCTATCACCACATGCCCTTGTAAAAAGTCCCTTTCCAGCCCTCTTGTAGGCCCTTTCAGGCACTGGAAGGCTGCTATAACGTACCGCTCAGCCTTCTCTTCTCCAGGCTGAACAGCGCCAATTCTCTCAGCCTTTCTTCACAGGATAGGTGCTCTATCCCTTGGACCATTTTTGTGGCCTCCTCTGGCCCATCTCCAACAGGTCCATGTCTCTCCTGTGCTGAGGGCTCCAGAGCTGGACGCAGGATTCCAGGTGGGCTCTCATCAGAGTGGAGCAGAGGGGCAGAATCCCCTCCCCCGACCTGCTGGCCGTGCTCCTTGTGATGCAGCCCAGGACCAACCTCCCTGATAATGGGGGAAAAAACAAAGAGACCTGTTGCAGTGAGGGAATGACCATTTCCTTGTATTGCCTTCTCCTGTGCAGCTGGGGCAGAGGGTGAGGCATGGCAGAGCTTTCTCCTCCCCTAGCCATTGCTTGGCATTTAGACCAGGTCAGGAATTTTCTATGCTGTCTTCCTCCCGCATCCCGCGTGTGTTTACATCTGGTTTGGATCTCCCAGCCCATGCAGTGTGCCAGACTGGGGCCCTGGAAAGCAAAGTCCTGGGTGGATCTGCAACTGCGATGCAGGTGTGCTCTGGGCAGCAACAATGGAACAGACCGGGGACGTAAGTGAGCAGGAGAGGTTTTCTCTGGTTTCACCTGGCTTGTAGCATTGCCATTCCTTTTCTGCTTGAAAGTTTTCTTTCCATTATGGCTTTTATTGCCCAGAGAGTGCTGTGATTGTAAGACAGTTACAGTGGTTGCTGTTTTGCTGACCATTACTTAAAAAAATCTTCCTTGTAAAAAAGTTGTCATCCTTTATCTTAAAACAAATACTAGGTTTGCAAAAGGGTTCCTATCTACTGCCATTGAAAATGCTCTTTATATTGATGTGGTAACTGCTCATTTAAACCATATTACAGCTCCCAAGTATTTTTCAGTCGCTATTGATGTGACAAATTCTCTTGCACAGAGGACTGCACCAATCAATAGAGTCAGTATATGTGTGCTTTAACAACAAAGCCACATGCCTTGGGGTTCCAGTTGAATCTGAACCTTTTAGTAGCATTAAATAAAGCTATATTTATTTTGCTTTTGGTGCAAGAAAAAAAAATCCCAACCCAACCTAATTTAATACTTGTTGGAAGGGTTTGAAGGCAGCATTATGGGGCCATTTTCACGTGTGATGAATACGTAACTAGCACCAGAGCTGCTGTTTTGTTGTTGCAAGAGAACCCTTCTCTTTTAGTTAGATTGATATGCGACTACAGAGTAGCCTTTTATTTTTAGACAAGCAGGGAGAGAAGTCATAATGAGAAATATTGAAATCATAGCTTTTTTATATCTGCCATTATTCCGCGAAGAACGAGACATGATGTCCTTAAAGAGACAGGGCTATTTATTTTCTATTTAAATAGCACTGTTTATGATTATTACCTTTGAGCCATTACGCAGAGAATAAGCACCCAACTCACGAATTCCAACCAACTGAATCAAAGTTTTGTACCTAGGTGTCATTTATGTCTGTGAGTAGCTGTAGGAGCATATTCTTGACCTTCATTGACTTTATTTTTTGCATGTTTTTTTTCTTCTAGAATGTATTTGTAATTAACAGGGGTCTTAATGTCAGTTTGGCTGAAATGTTCGTTTCCTTTCCTCCCCTCCTGAATAGCTGATCTTAGGTCTGAATAATCCCATCTGGGTTTCTTAGCTTTACTCTCAGTTAAGTAACTAAACATATTGGGCTTTCTTTTTCTTTTTTCTTTCCTCTTTTTATAAATCTGGCTTCTGTCTCTGATTTGAGTTCTTGTTCACAGCAGCAAACAAAGCACCAAAGTCTCCAGCGGTTTTGTTTGTTTTTGTATTGTTTGGGTTTGTAATTTTTTTTTAAATCTTCAAATGACTTAGTGAACTTCAGCCAGTTTGCTGTAATCTTTGTTTTAGCTTACCCATCTGCAATTTAGGAATAATTAGGTCTCGTATAACTAAAATTAGCTGTGGAGCTACATTTATTAGTGTGTGTATAAAAAAAAAACAAACCAACCACCAAACATGTTGCATTCCTTGGCTTTGAGGCACTACCTAGGTACCAAGCACCATTGTTTAGAAAAATGGTATCTTTAAATATACCTGTGCAGTCAAAGCAGTGTTTTATTGTTACTTTTGCAAGTGAGAGAAGGGAGACACGCTGAGCTGGTGTCTGTCTAATGTCGTAATGAGCTGAGCTCTACTTCTCCAACAGCAGTTGCCAGGCCGCAATCCATGGCATTTAAGAGCTGATACAAAAGACTGGAGGGCTGCTCTGAAAAGGCTATTTGCCAGACACAGGAAGCTATGGCTGTGACACAACCCAAGAAATATGCCATGTATTTGCAAGTGCCATCTGCTGGTACAGTTTATTGAGCTATTTCCAGCGACAGGTGCAAGACATGCCTGTAACTGGCTTTTTTTATTGGTGGTCTTCAGGCAGTTGCCTGCTTACACTGCACATAATGTTAGCTTCTAACATGTGTTGCACCTAGCTGCAAATGCACCAAAGTCCCCCCACCCTAGCAGCTGCCCTAAGGATGCTGTGCCAAAGTGCCTTGAAAGAACAGGAGGTGTCAGCGCGGTGTCAATGGGCAGGAGAGGTGTCCATTGGGCATTTAACCCAAGAGGTGACCGTCTGTGATATGGAAAGTACTTGTGTGGCTGTCAGTAATGGGGGTGATCCAGCTTCTAATTTCCAAGGCTTTGTCTCCTCCCTTCCCTCAAGTGAAATTTGTGATATGCTGCTTTGAAGGTGTAGTGATGCTCTGTGGACTTTCTTCTCCTCCTGCCCTTGCCCTTTGCTTAGTTTTAACTCCTTAACACGGTTATTGGCCCAAATAAAAGGTGTGGTCCTTTGCAGAAATCAAGAACAATGGAAGCTAGGTGTGAACTGTGTTGCCTTTGTCTGCATTACATTTGCCTTGCCAGCACGATTATTGAGCTGTTGACTCATCTGGAAGCAAATCCCAGAACCTGACTTGTTGGCAAGGTTGAGCTCAGCTCCAGCCCTGCCTGTGTTCTCCTGTCCTAAGATGCAAGAGCTGCATCCAACTGTGCAGGCACCCATGCAATTGAGACTATAAACAGGGGTTCAGGATGTCCTTGTGCTATCAGTTCTTGAGTGGGGCTATTCCCTAAATAGACTCCTCCATTATTCTGCATCTTTGGGAGTTACTTTGGAAGAGATTTCTCTGTCCTGACTCCTGGCTAGCATGGAGTTACTGTAGTGCTTGGCAATACTCTCCAGACTTCCTGGAGAAGAGAAGGCTATGTGGAGACCTTATTGTGGCTTTACAACACTTAAATGGGGCTTGTAAGAAAGATGGGGACCAACTTTTTAAGCAGGGCCTGTTACAATAGGACAAGGGTTAATGGTTTTAAACTAAGAGGATAGGTTTAGACTGGATATAAGGAAGATATTTTTTACAATGAGGGTGACGAAACACTGGAGCAGGTTGCTCAGGGAGGTGGTAGATGCCCCATCCCTGGAAACATTCAAGGTCAGGTTGAATGGGGCTCTGAGCAATCTGATCTAGTTGAAAATGTTCCTGCTCATTGCAGGGTGGTTGGACTTGATGACCTTTAAAGGTCCCTTCCAACCCAAACCATTCTATGACTCGAGAAAAACCTAGACCCTCCTGTCTGTTGGTCCAGGGGGCAGAGCTAGGCTACTTTTGTATTTTAGCTTTACAGGTTACACCTGAGTGCTGGTTCATGCAAGCAGGGTTGGTCTTTGCAACAGTCAAGTGAAAAATGGAAACTGAAAGTAAGGAGGAGAAATATTTTCCTTAACTGTAGAAATGACCAATTAGAGGTTAAATTCTGCCTTAATGAGAGCACCTATTGTTCCTTCTAGGTGAACAACCCAAAGAGGAAGAACAAGGAAGGTGTTTTGCCTGCTATCTGAGCATAGGAAGGCTCAACATGTTATTAGCGTGTACCCCAGTTTTGACTTTTTCCACCCCCAAACAACATCTCAGAATCTTTTCCAATGTAACTAACGTTCCTTTCCCCACTCCCACCCCCCATTTCAGCACCATCTGCTCACTTAGACCTATAGATTCACCAGCTGTTCAGGAAGGCAGTTGAGGGATCAACTCTTTATGAACAGCTTTTTAGACAGAGATTCTGGGATTTTCTGAAATTACACCCATTTACACAAGATCTCCAGCAACTAGTGATCACTTCCATGGCCTCTGCAAGAGTCCTCTTCCTTGTAGTGAAGTTTTATCGTGTTATACAAGTGAAGGGTTCAGTACTCACCTTTAGTTCACCGGAGAAGGATTTATCACCTATAAATAGAAAAGTCCTGTCTTCCTGTTCCAACTGCCACTATGTGGGTGGGGAGGGGGAAATCCCATCCAAGTTAATATGAAGACAATAGCAGCCTAAGAGAATGTTTGTTTAGGTTGCTTTTTATTGTTTTCTTTTTCTGGGTGACAGCTGTTCTTTTCTTTTGTTTGTTTTTTTTTTGTTTTGTTTTGTTTTTTTTTAAATTGCAGCACTTAAAATGATGGCAGCTTGCTGTATAATTTATAATATTAGTCCTAAGGGCAGTTTCGTGTAACATGAAAACAATCCTGAGACAAATCTAAATAATAAACATCCATTATCTAAAACAATATTGTATTAATAAAACAACATTAAATAATGTGAGGATATACATCACTTCTGGGGAGGCAGACACCTGCCCAAAGTTCCCACTCACATGTCTTGGCGGCATGTTGGCTCCTAGACACCTTCTTTTCTATATCTTAAAAGAGCCCTGTTTTCACTCTTTGCAGCGAAGTATCTCTAAGTGGTTCAGAGCTGTGGTGTTTCCTCTTCTCTATTTGGAGAAGATAATATTTTTTCTTGGTTAGTTTTCATAGTTGAAGTCTCCCAAAAGAAACATGGCAAAGTGCTGAGTTTCGGGAGTTTGCAAAGTGTTGGTATCTTGAAAACTGGTCTTGGTGCTCATTTGAAAATTTAGTTTGTGGCTGTAAAGGAAACTTCTTATTTAGATACCAGTGCACAAGCCTTTTCTGCTGAAGCCGAGAGAGATTGGAGACTGCTGTTTCACAGCTGCTTTAAACTAAGGAAAGTGCATGCTGGTACCCAAAGGGGCAGTTCCATTCTGTTCTCCCTACTAGGGGTGCATCCCTGTTGTCTCCTTTTTGCCAGGACTGGTCCTTGTGCAGCAGCGCTGTAGGCCAGAAAAGGACCAATCCTGCAGAAAACCAGCCTGACAAAACAGTTCTCACATGGCTCACTGTGCAGCCAGAAAAGTGGGACCAACACAGGAGGGAGGAATGAGCAGCGAGGGATCCTCTTTTAATGGCAGCTTGGTTGTAGATGGGCTTAAACCAATTTTGAAGCCGGAGCCCGAGATCTAGGTGGTTGTCGTGCAGATATTCCAGGGATCTCGAAAATGTAAGACAGTGGTACCCAGGGATTTCTTAGATGGTTGTTGGTGTGTTCAAATGCAACCATGCCTATATGACCTCTTTCTTATGAGTACTATTTGCTAACAGCAGCAAATGATTATTTATACTACTTGGTAACAAGTTGGGTAACTCGGCACGTCTGTTCAGGAAAACAGGGGCTTTATGGTGTCAGAGGCTGGAAACAAGCTGTTTTCATGCAACTGTTATACCCCATTACATATACACAGTGAGAAACTGTCCACAGAATCCTTTTCTCTCTCCACTCCCTAGAAATAGTGGAGCCATCATAGCTGTGCTGACACAGCAGAGGGAGCAATTAATCTCATCGCAGATAACTTCTTTGCTGCCCCTGGCACCAGGCAGAGGGGGGATGTCAGGGTAGTCTGGGAGGAGGTAGATGTGACAGCTGATTGACAGGTGATGGCTTTTCCTGATTGGTGCCTAAGAGCTGGAGGAAGAGAGCTCTGCCAACATGGAGGAGTTAGGATCAGAATAGGGATGTGAAATTTGTGGACATGCAGTGTAGAGCCACAAAAACATTAGCCGTCTCTGCCAGTGTGAGTGGGACAGGCATTCTGCCTCTTCTTCCACTCCCAGACTGGAAAGGATGTATATTAATAGAAGTGTATGCAACTTAACGTGCAGCTACTCAGTGTTAACCCAGGTCCCTAGGGAAAAGAAGTGCTTATTTCAGGTTGCGCAGATCATAAACCTGCTGCCTTGTGTGGTGCGTGTGCTCTGAATACTAATGCTCCTTTTCCCTTTTCTTTACTGACACAGCCATTGAGCTGATGAATTGTATAGATTATACAATGATAATGGATGGGGAAGGGGAATTTCATCTCTCTTTAACCAAAATATGAACAGTAAATCCTGCCTGTTTGTAGAGAACAGCTGGATTTCTAATAACGCTGGAATGCTGTTGTAGTGGTGGGGGGTAGGTTTAGCTGCCACCTCCCTTTTATCACTGCCATTCAGGCATCCAAATGCTTGCAAAAGGACTGGAGCTTTCCAATACCCTGAGGTTAATGCAGCAGTTATGCTGGGAGTCTGCCAGCTCTGTTGGATCTGGGAAAAGCCTGAACCCCTCTACAGTGCCTCTGCACCATGCACAGGGGAAGAAAGTGAGGCAGGGGCCTTGCATTTGATTCTTCATGTAACAGCTGGGTGAGAGAACAGCTTTTTCTTGTAAACAAGACCAGTCTCTATTCATAGAGTGGGCTGAGCTGTGAGGTTATCCTGTGCGACATAGTGAATGAGCTGCATTATGGAAAGGCTTGTAGTAAGGTTGTATCTATCTTTGGGAATCTCAAGAACTGAAAGAAGGATGTCACAGAAATGTGCAAAGCCTCTCAGGCTGGTCAAATTTCGTGTTATTATTAATAATTTTTGTATATTAATTTGAATTTAAGTAGGTTAGCAAGGGAGCCTGAATGTTCAGATGATTGATAATGCATTGATACTGCAGTGTTGATCAGAAGCCACAATCTTGTTCTGCTGGGTGCTGTACAGGTACATCATAAATGATTCTCACTTTCCCAAAGTGCTTTCAAAGCTAAAAGAGTGTGGCACAGCAGGTGGACAAGGCAATCAAGCAAGCTGTTATAGCAGGGGAAGACAGAGTACCAAATATAATAGGATGAATAGTGGGAGGTTTTTTCCTTTTTTATGGGTTCCCCCCCCAAGTTAGTGGCAGGAAACACAATAGCTAACTATACTGTCAGGCTGAATAACCTTCATATATCAACTGATAGTAGGACTACTCTAAATTTGGTGAACCCAACAAAGGAGATTTCAGTGACAAAATACATTTGTAAAGGAAGGTTGACCCAAAAGGTGTGTTTCTTCAGAATGGATTATTTTTAGATGCTCTGCTGTTCTCCTGTTCTTTAATTCTTGAGCAAAACTGTGGAGGTCTACTCAGCTCCTAGCTTAACTATCATTTAAATTCTAGCACTAGGATTTTCGTTACTCTCTTCCAGCTGAGCAGTATTACAGTTCTACCCATTGTTTTACATCTGGATTAAATTGTCATTTTGTGCATGTGGAGGTAGGTTTGTTCGGCAGGTTTTAGAAATTCGCAGATGTTCAAGGCCTCGTCAATCTTTTGGCAATACTTGCTAGTGAGGAAGCTACACAGCGAGAATATCAATTCCATGCAAGCATTCCCAGCATGCTTTGTGCCCTAGCAGTTGTGCTTGGATAGATCTTCTGTCTGCTCTACCAAGAAGAAAAAGAATTGACAAACTGCCAGTCTATCTCCTTTACTTTCTGCTATGCCTTTTCTAACCTTCTGTACGTTTTCAGGTGCTAAAATCTTTTTTGTTTTTAATCCTTCTAGTAGGGTTTACTTTTGCTCCTGCTGCTGACACCCAAGGAGGAACTGATGCTGGTGTAGGTTTGTTGTTGACATCTCCATCTTGCTGATGATTTGCTAACTAGTGTAAAATAAAGACAGGGCGCATCTGGGAGATATGCTGTTATTGGTATGGGTGAGAGGCAAGTGCAATTCTAGCAGACAGTTCTTCTTCCTTACATTGGTCACCTTTTCAATTACAGATCTGATCTGTGAAAGTCTTGTCATTCTCATTCTAGTTTCTGTTAATGAAATGCATTTAACTGTCAGCTCTTGTTAATAGTAACAACACAGCTGAGGATTCATAATATCCCATGGAAGTCAAATGACTGCTATCTTAGAAGAACTCAGTCAAGTCCTTTCTCATCTTGAAGCTGGAGGAGAAGACAACCACAGCTTTCTTGATCTAGCCAACCAGAATATTTTGAACAATAACTTTACCTCAGATGTTTATTTCTGATTCCTATCTGAAAAGGTCTAGATAAACATTCTGTTTCTAAGAACCCTGAGTTTTTTAGTCCATGTCATCACTCAGTTGTGCTCTTTGTATCTTGGATCCATGTCAAATCATTACTTGTTACCTGGAATATTCAGAAATTCAACTTTTCAAAAGTCAGTCGGACAAGTGCTGTCCATAGATGTGTAAACAGTTGTGTATGGCACAGGTTTGACCTGTTCTGAAGAACTACAAGAATGAGAAGAGAATTAGAAAAATTGCCATGTGACAAGACAGACTTGGAGCTTAGTTTGTTTAGATTAACAGACAGTAAGTAAAGGAATGCATGTCATGATCTGAGACCATATGTGGGGACTCATCTGTCCATGATCTGAGTCTGAGTACGCACATAAGGAATGTACTAGCATGGACTAACATGAAGGTTGCTTTTTAGTCTAATAGGGAAGGGCATAAAAGAGCAGAATGTCTTGACACTGATGGTCAAGAAATGAAGATTCAAGTCCTCGAGGGGCTGGTTAAAAACTGTGATGTGTTTTCCCTGATGGACTGTTTTGAAATCAAAATATTTTCCTAAAAGATCTGTTTGGGGCTTTGCCTGTTTATCAGGGTTTTTTTGTGAATGGGGATGGCTTCAAGGGGAGTCTTTGTGAGTCGCAGATCAGCAAAGATGGCCACAATAGCCTCCTTCTGTCTTTAAAATGTATGATCTTTAAACTGATCTACTGTGCTGATAGTTTTCTTTTCCAAGAAGCCCATATACCCCATGATCTTTTGGTCTTTCTTGGAAGTGCAGGTTTGTTTGAATGGAGAAACTGGGCACGCTGCATATAAACTTCAATCATTGAATCTAATTGAAGTATTCTATGAGTTCTGGAGATAATTTCTTCCTTTCAAATGACAAATTCCATTAGAGTTAGTGGAAGCTACAGACTTTTTCTTTTAACTGTCTAATGCAGAGGGGTTTACAGTTTGGTATCATGTAAGCTTAATATAGGGTAAAGAAGAAACATCACAAAATAAAACATAATAATCTCTCAGAAAATCCAGTTAACTTTTGCTGATGCATCGCTGAACACTTGCATTAAACAGAAGCCATTGGGCTGAAGCTGAACAAGCCCTGTAGTTGTTCCAGGTCTGCAGAAGTATTTGATCATTGCTGGCATGGTCAGAAATGGTTTGTACCTGCATAGTCCTCAATGACAGTTAAGTCCATGACAGACTTAATGCTTTGTTGTAAGTCAAACATGAGAGAAAAATATTTTTTTTATTGAAAAGATACAGTCTCTAACCTGTAAAATAAAAGGCTGGAACGTGGAACTGGGAACAACTAATGAAGTCGGAAGCAGGCCATGACTAAGCTCTGGCATGAAAAAAGAAAAGAGTGTGGTCACATTCTTTACAAATAGATCTCTTTTAGTCCACATCTCTTTTATTTAGTCTTGGAAACAATACTGTATTTTCTTATATCTGGGGACACAAACTGTATTAAACTCTGACCTCTTAAACGGTCTCAATGTGACTTTAAATCTGTGGCCGAGGCGAAAGCTGGTATATAGTTCTGTCAGAAAACAGAATATTTTGTCTTTCATCATCTTAATTGAAGTGATCACCTAAACTTCTCCCTGCGTATGTGTTCATATTACCATTTAATTAGCTGAAGAAGTTATCTTGCAAATTAGAATAACTGCTAATGATAAATTGATAAAATACAATAGAAATGCCAAGTGGGTCATTTACATGTTTGGAACTACTTTAATATGACTGGTCAATATTAAGAGCTTTGGTTTATATCACTCTGTTTCTTCATCAGTACTTCAAGAAAACTGCAAAGGAAATGGAGTCTGGACATCAGTTCTGTACTCTTCGCATGCTACTGTGCCTTTCTCACTATGTCTTGGTGCAGCAGGTCTATGTGCTGGTACCCAGCTGGACAGTCCTGTTCTAATTCTGAGGAAAGCCTTAGGTCTGCACTGCACTTGGAGGAGGCTTGTGCTCAGGTTTTCTTAGGCAACTGGTGGTTCGCAGGTGCTGAAGTTTCAGTTGCTGACAAAAAGTTGTCTCCAAAGTTTTGGAGTCCAGATAAAGAGAGTTAAGCAATTTTTAAAAATACAGACCCTTCTATAACATGTCTCAAATCACGTGCATAAATAGTCAAACTTGAAATTTTTGGCTTCGAAATTTAAACTCTAGCTCCTTTTTGATCCCGTGGAAAGGCGCTACAGTTACTTGTGCTGCAAATGGAATAGAGGAGTAAGTGGATTTTCAGATGTATGAAACTTTCTCTTTTGATTCCTGTTTTATTCCTTGTTTCCATTCAGGTGCACATGTATTGGTGGCCTCTTTGGCATTTCTCATTAGCCACAAGCCAGACACCAGTTCTGACCCACAAGAGGTGATAAACAACTTGCCTTCCTAATGCAGCTACTGCCACTGGATTTTGCTCCTTTGCATGAATGAGTCCAAAAGGACAAGTGGGCCTAAACCAGCTGCTAGTGAAATTTCCCAAGGGATTGCCTGCAGGCATAAATGCATCAGTGTTAGGACCAGAGCAGCTGCCTCTGTCCTGTTAGCTAAGGGATCTGTTTTGGGGCAGGGTGGGGCATCTCAGGACACACAGCATATGAGGAATGCAATTTGGAGGAGAGTGTTGAGCTGCAGGACGGAATTATGCCTTGTTGTACTCTCTTTTTCTTTTTTCTTCTTTTTCTCTTTAGACTGTTAAACTTCTTCCAAGAACATCCTGGAAACCTGAGCTTTTATATCTGTTAAAAAAAAAAAAAAGAGGGGGAGGGGAAGGCAGAAATATTTGGCATATATATTTTGAAAAGTTTCCCTTTTGTCTAAAATTTTGTTTAATAAATAGGACTTTTAAGGGTGCTTGTGGGTTATCAATTGAAAAAAAAACCAAGACCAGCAAAGGGCTTTCTGGTAAAGGACAGATTTCTAGAATTAGCTCTGTAGTTCTCTTTCTGCACCTAAGTGGATGTAGTTTCACATGAAGACATATTTCTGGAAGCAGTTGATGCCATCACAAATAAGATCCTGGTTCTGTCTCCAAGAAATGATTAGATCTGTAGGTAACAAGAACAAAACAGCGGATTGTTTCAGGGCTCCACTGGAGACTATTTCCAGTCATCCTAAAAGATAACATGCTTTGAGTTATTTTCAGAACTCTCTTTATCCCCAATACAAAACAGGTCCTTCTAAGGGGATATCACTAAATGGGCATTTGCCTATATAACATGCCTTTAACTACAGTATGTAGGAGTCTATCTTCTAATCTTTTGAAAAATCTGGAGAACAGGTCTTTACAGACCTGAACAGGAGGGAAAGTGCTGTCATCTGCTTTTTTGTCTCTAAAATACTGAATTCTCTGCTCAGAGATTAGGAGCGAAGGTCTGGCTTTAGTGCTGTAATACCTAATTGAATTACGAGCCTAGGTGTAGTCCTGAGAGAGGACGTAGCACAAATTCTCATACTGGTTTTGGCACTTAAATTACCTTTCAACCAATGACACTTGCTTTAATTTGAGTACCTGCACTGCAGCTACTCTGGGGCATATTTCTAAAGGTAATCTGTGCCTAATACTCATTGATTCCAGCAACATGTCATGGGACAGAACCTTCTAAATAGAAATTAAGGATTAGCTGCCTTATCAATGGCAGGCAACGATCTGATGTCTATCACCCACAGGATGTACCAAATGTGAGCTCCAGTAGGAAATGACAGAAGATTGCCATTAGCGTGATTTTCTCTGGTAATCTTTGACTTCAGATGAGACGAGTTCAGGAGACTTTGGGGAACGACTGTGGGGAGCAGAGTCATAATAACTTTGGATACTCTGTTCTATGCCTGGGTAGAAATATAGCCAGAGTGTAAGAGCTAAAATCTGCTCTGAGCATGGCTCATCACTTGGTAAGAAGGAGAGGGGCCTTCTCTCTCTCCTTGCTTACTAGCCTGTGTTGGTGTGATTTGCTTGCTGGTTTCTTATACCAGGCTGATGTGCCTTTGCCACTGTTCGATGTGGAAATACAGAGTGGAATAACTGTTAGATATCTTTTATTAGCCTGGACTTGTGTGATATCCTCCTGAGAGTTCAGGGGAGCTTATGCGTATGTGGGCTACCCTGAGATACTGAAAGAACTTGACTGAGTCACCAGGCTAATGCTGTGCTCCCACCTAGCTAATATGCCTTGTTGCATGGACTCTGCTTTGGGAGATTTAAAATGGGAGTGTGGAAAAGAGAGGCAAAGATCTGTCTGAGGTCTGGAAAACATATCTTGTTGTACAAGATAAAGTACATACTTCTATTTAATATAGGAAGATGATACCATCATCACGCACACATTCAGTCAGAAGGGCAAGGCAGGCACTGAAAATTTTAGCAGAGGATACAACAAAAATATCTGGACTGTGAAACTTTCAAATTGGAAAGTAAGTTTTTAAAATGGGCAAACAAGCTACCAAGGCAAGTAACAGATTGTCTTATGAGGCCTGCAGATGAAGACTTATTCCCTTATGGGTGTGTGTGTAGAATCTTGATGTCATCAAATAGTCTGTTGTTTAAAAAAAGTCAGACTAGATGAGTTAACGGTCTCCTCTGGCTTTTCAGAGTATGTGAATATTATGAAGTTCGTCACATTTTTCAGGGCTTCTCAAAGTCTAGTTTTCCCATCCAGGTCTGTATAGCTTTCTAAAAATCTCCTACAGGAGCGTGCTCTGCTCCCCAAAAGATCAACAGCATTTTGCAGCGCTAGCCACTCTGCTGGCTGGGGCTTCCTTCTATACAAGAAGACATTAAGTAGATACAGAAAACTTATTGAGAGAATGATACAAAATTGCAGATGCAATAATTATACTGCTTTGTGTCAGAGCACTCTTATAACAAGAAATAATAATGAAACAACATTTTCTTCACCCTTTTTCAGGGCGCAGTAAGGAACAACATGACCATATTCAGAAAGAATCTTTTTTTAATGTTGCATGTTGCCTTCATTAACATTTTTTTATTTCTTATTTCATAAACCTTTTAATTTAAGAGGAGTCAAGCATGAGAACGACACCTTTTGGAGGAACAACAGCTAATAGAAGTTTCCGCCTAAGTATTATTGATTCCACTAAAATACCTAGAATGCTGCCGCCACTTTGTATTGCAGCACCTTAGATTAGAGATTTCATTAAAATCTTTTGTTGAAGGACTTCTCACACAAAGTTTTTATTTGGAAGTCTCATTTCATCCCATTAACTTTTCTGTATCTTTGAAGTTCAGCCAAAATCGGCAAGACAGTGACTGCTCCTTCCTGGGAAGTGACATATAGTAGCACAGAAGTCTTATAGGGTAACAAAGCTCATCTTTTTTTACTGTAAAAGAGGTAGGGAGGATTGGAGAACACTTCAGCTTTGGAAACCTTTTGTCATTCTTGAGGTTCGTTGATCCGAGTGCTGTGGCAAAGGACTAGCCACTTGGATGGTGTTTCAGTGGTCTTTTCCTACGCACGTGAATTCTGTTGCCAGAACTTTGCAGCTATTAATGTGCTTTTAGATTTATTCACTATGCAGCAGTGCTTTGTGTGTTTGTATTTTTAAGAGGGATGAAAGTGTCCTTGTATACAAATTCCTTGGATATAGAGCAACATCCAATGGAGAACAGATCTGATACAAAAGAGAACAAGTCGGTGAGCCAAAGCTCTCCTTGTCTCCCCCAAAGGGTAGACTCCTAAAAGTTAACCTAATTAGGGAGGGCACTTAGGCCATGGGGTTAACAGCTGTTAGGGAGGCAACAGAGAGCTCCTTTAGGAGCTGAGGTTAGACTTCGGAAATAGCTCCTCATGGGAGTATACAGGAAAATTGCTGTGCACATGTGCATGTATGTGCGTAGAATTCAGAAGAACTGACAAGGATGGAAATAGGTCAGTCAGTCGTTTAAGTGCTCTCTACATGTTCCTTCTCTGTGACAGCTCTGAGTAGCAGTTGGAAGGCAGCCTGGGATTTCATTTAGAAGTGTGAACCATAAGAAAAAGGAAAAGAGAAAGGAGGGGGTCATTTTCCTTGTTTTGATGTCTACGTGCCCCATTTTCAATTATGCCTCTCATCCACTCTCACTGGGATGCAGTGACATGCCTACAAATGAGCCATGGGCAAATTTCAAAGGTTTGGATGCTCCGTTTGGAAAACTCAGCAAAAAAACCTGTGGCCCTCTTTGGGCTGTGAAACTTGACTTGTAACTGCTTGAGGAAAAAGTTTTCCCTGGGGTTTTAATATTTTGAAAAGTCTGAAAGACTTTGCGTACCTGACAGGGGATTACTATCTTCATGTTGTCAGATCTTGCCCTATAGATTCTGGACTTTGCTTGGTAGGTATAACACCACCTACACTTTAAATACTTTTTTTTATTAATACAAGCTGAATTAATTTTGTTTAGCTTTTAGCCATCTAAAACTTAGTCATCTACTCTAGACTGGTGGCTTAGAGCTGTTTGTGGTCAGTGGGGCATTCCCAGAAAGAAGTTTGTATCAACTACAGTCAGTGGGCTAAACTGCCGTATGAACAGATTTCTCTAGCCCCATTAACTTGTGGGAGTTGAGGGGGCTGGGGTTATAGTGAGATTAATCTTGCATTTCTTAAGCTGTTTAACAGGAGTCAGAATATCTGCTCTCCAGCTGCCATAAACTTACTGATATCCATACATGCAGTTATGAACAGAGTTGATCTGGCCCATGAGATTTTTTTTTTTTTAATTATTTATTCTTTTTTAAAGGTATAGTAGTACCAGATGTTGCTATCACTGGAATCTAGTTCCAGCTCAGTAACCATACATGAATGGTCAGTCTGATTCCTTATTAGCACTGAAGTGTTTTTTAAGAACTTGAGAATTGCTACAAAAGACTAAACCAACAGCCTATTTAATTAAGTATCTTGTTTGTGATGAGCTAGTGCCATATGCTGGCATTGACATACTGGTCTCAGTAATGTGTTAAGTATCTGTCGTGGTTTAACCTGGCAACTGGCAACCGCGACCATGCAGCTGCTCGCTCGCTCCTCCCTCTGCAGTGGGATGGGAAGGAGAATAAACAAAAAGTAAAACTCTTGGGTTGACATAAAACCAATTTAGTAAAATAACAAAGGAATGAATAATAACAATGAATATGAAAATAATCTATACACAATACAATTTTTCTCATCGCCTGGCACCTAATTGCATAGCCAGTCCCCGAGCAGCCATCATGGAGCTTGTGGATTTTGCTGAACTTGTGAATTTTGCAGAACTCACTGAACTTGTGGAAAAGATCAAACTTGCACAAAATGGGTTTGAACTCGTGGAAAAGGGTTCCTGCCCCCCAGCCAACCCCCATTTATAAGCTAAACATGACGTCTACAGTATGGAAAATTTCTGTTGGGCAGCTTGGGTTAGGTGCCTGGCTATGCTCCTTCCCAGCTCTTGTACACCTGCTCATTAGCCAAACGTGGGAAACTGAAAAAAAAGTCTTGATTTCTTAGCAACAACTAAAAACATCACTGTATTATCAACATTCTTCTGATACTAAATCCAAAACATAGTAGTGACTGGGAAAAAAATTAACTCTATTCCAGATGAAACCAGGACAGTATCTTGGTGGGTTGTTTTTTTTTTTTTTCCTCTATGGCTTCCTCCTCCCATTTTTCTTTTAATTTTGAGATATTTCCAAACACAACTTCACCTGTTTGCAACATTTTTGGTTGGGGATCCTGTATGCATTATGATGAAAAAGACTACATTTGTGGGCTGAGTTTGAGTGACGATCTAGAAATAGCTCTAGAAGCCACATTTTGTGATCGCTCCCATTCTCCATATGTCATAAACAGTGAATCAGTAACCCCTGGCCACTCTGAATGTATCTGTCTTCTGGCTGGGCACTCTCTGCTTTTTGTGACCAGCTGTGTGCTCAGCTCCTCTTCCCTTCTACTTTTCTCCCTTTTATGCTTACCCTGCTTTTCACCACTCCCTTATCTTTTCATCTTCTCAGTCCTTAGTTTCTTACCCTGGTAACTGATCTACTCCTTTTATGCACCTTCCCCACCACCACCACCCGGCCCCTTGAGCTGTGAACCTAACACATTTGCTGCCATTTGTCATAGCGCTGTTTCATCTTCTCTCTTCCCCCCATCTTTGCACACAACTGTCTAGTCTTATTAAATGTATATATTCCTTTGCATCCAGGGCTGGCTACTACTCTGTGCAGTACTCCCTTCAGTCTGTTAAGTTTAAAAGTTTCTCCTCTTTTCAAAATTTCTTGTCATCTGCTCAAATGTTAGAGCAAGCAGCATGGCACAGTGAAGAAAGAAGCAAACGGGGCTGAAGAGGTTTTGACGTCAGGATTTGTCTCAAAATGTCTCTTTCTTGCAACAGAGGATCAACGAAAACCAAATGTCCCCTGTTTGCAGTGGGGTTTTGGGTTTACGCAATGTCAATTTTTTTTTTTCCTACTTTGGGGAAACTGTGGGCCAGGATAACGATCCAAGTTTGCTGAGCAGTATAGCCACAGAGATGGCTGCAGAGCATGTTTTGTGCCAGTGTGGAGAATGCCAGTGTTGGCAAATTGAAGACTTGACTTAAAATTCAAGGGGTTGAGGGAGGTCAGAAGAGCTATGAACACAAATGTGGGGAGAGAATTTTTTTGTTTGAGAATTGTCCCAATTATTGTGCTGATTGCCTCAGGTAAGCCACCTTTCGGTTTTCAATGATATGCTTGTGTATTGCTTGATACTGTGAAGCAGTTTAAAATATTTCTGAAGGAGAAAAAAGTTAGTAATTGGCCTTTTTCCGCTTTACATTTATCTCTGAACCTCCATCTGATAGTCATCTTGTCAAAACTGTCAAGAGAAGTAAAAAGCAAACAGCCTTTTTAGCCCAAATAATGTATTTTAAATTTTCCAGTTAAGCTTGAATATTGCATTCTCGGGAGTGGGGAGGTATCTGTAGTGCTTCGGTCAAGCAGAGGTCTTTGGGTTTGTTCATTTCCCCACCATACACACCAGTTAAGCTGTTCTGCTATATTGGAGACAGAAATATAAAAAATAATTTATTTTCAGTTTGGTTAAGGCTGCCCATCCCAGTGTAGGGCAAGTTGCTTTTTGATATCTGAAGATAATTTTGCTAACCTGGCGTATTTAGCTGTCCTGTGTCCACTTGGTGAGCATCATTTGTTGTTTATTCCTGCCTTGATAATTACTCATGAATAAATTTGGAACTGGGGTTCTCATCAGATAAATAAGGCTTATTGAGATATCTCAAATCCTCATGTTGGTATCTTGGAACTTCAACATTCATATGAAATGATTGTGAGGATATGTAGGCTTTTGCACACATTACCTATGGCTGAAGGTCTGCCTGGACTTTCTGTGGGAATGACCTTGCTCGGAATAGTGACGTTTCCTTTCTTGGCTGTAACCCAGAAGCATGGAAGGATGCATGCCATTAAAATTAACCAAATATTTTGCTGCGTCTTCCAGGGAGGGAGGTGATTTATCTACTTTGTGAAGAGTCCTGATTTCTATTTATGAATCTGTCAGACAAGTCCAGAATGATCTTGGATGATTCACTCAATCTCCCTCTGTTTATTGGTCGTCTTAGTAGCAAATTGAGACTAATACTATGCACCTGCCTCACTGAGGCACTGGAGGACATTTCATTAATGTTTGTGAAATACTCTGAGAACCTCAGTGAAAAGCAAACTGTAGATGTCTGAATTTTAGGAGATTTGATTTAGCTCTTGAAGTACAAAGTCTTTGGTTCAGGAAACTAAGAAAGCTATGTAGAATTGTAATGTCTGAATGGAAAATCTCCATCTCTAATTACAGGTTATGTGGAATTGTTCACAGTTTGACCTGAGCTTCACCCTATTAATGGTGGATACCTAGAAATAAACCAAATAGCCATGCCACACTGTGAGACAGTCTGTTGATAAGATATTGCATTCTTGTGACCTAAGGGAAATACAGCACATCAGTAAACCTGTAACTAAAGAGTGGATCTCTACAAGAGAGGGGAAAATAGAGGGAACAAGCTGCTGTATGTGATTACAATGGCCAGAATGGCAATGATGCCGTGCATTTATGCATTCTACCTGATTGGGAATTAACGCAGGATTAATTCCTCTTAAGATAACTTGGACTTTTCTAGATGTATTTAAATTCTCTCTTTTCTTCCCCACCCCCCCAACAACATTTCTTCAGATTTTTTGTGTAGTTTGTCAGAACATGCTACTTTTGCCTCTGTGACCAACATATGGACTTTCTATTTGTGTGACAAACAAGATAGCAGTTTACTCAGGAATTTTCGTTCGACCTGTTGCTCAAGATCCCCAGATTTAAATCTCATTCTTTAGTTGGAATTGTTTTCAGGCAACTACTGTGACGCTTGATGATGCCACATGTAAAAATTCAACATGAGCTGCATAATTTCAAGTGGCTGTCCAGATATCAGTTTTCTTTTCTGTGGATTTTTCTATCACCTTGCATTGTGCTAAACAATACTACTAATCCATTCAATCACCCTGAATATTTTGCTAATCTGTACTTATCCTGCAAAGCTATCTTCAGTATTTAGATAGGAAATGCAAGTTGAGACCAGGGACATAAAAGGAACATCACAATCACTTTGTTTTTTGAAAGAAGCATTTGATGTCGTCTCTTAAATGCACACGCTTTCCGATTTGGGCTCATGTTATTGATAATCATGGACTATTTCTGTGCACTGCTTTTGTTTAGGAGCCATTACAAAGCAATCTCATGAATCTTGCTCTCTTTCCTGTGTGGCAGTGGCATTAGCATGTTTCTTTGCTGTGTGGCAATGACATTAGCATGTTATTTTTGTATTTAACCTGTTTTGTTGGGACGTTTTGCTCAGAATTTTGCGTGATGTTTTATCCTATGGGATTCGCTATGGTGTGATTTATCTTGGTTCATGTATCTTTCATTCCATTATTGTCAGACGTTCAGAAAATAGATGGAATAAATGGAAGAAGGCACCTCTGTCCTTCATTTGAACAAAACATAGGTTTGTATAGGAAGTTAGTCAGAAACCACGTAGGAACATGGCCTAATTTTTGAAAGGATGTTTTGAAAAAAAAATTGTATTATCTTCCTCCACCTGCATTTTCATCTTCCTTCTCAGCATTTCTAATCCTGTTGCCAAAACCGCTTTCTCAACTTTAAAATCTTTCTGGAATTAAGTGGCTTCTGGATCTTGACAATGCAACATTTTGATGCATGTGTTTGTCACATCCTGATTAGATTGGTATAACTCCTGCTCTCTCAGGTCCCTCTCAAAACTTAATTCATAAACCAGAGTTTCATACAAGATGCTACCACTAGGGTGATGAAACAGAGAAATTCAATCATACCGCACATTGGTTATCCATTTTCCAGAGGCTGATGGGAGAGATTGGATTTTCAGAGCTCTTCTGGGCTGTTTTGTTTTGGTTTTTTTTTTCTTTGCTTCTGTTCTTGTCTTCCAGGCTTCAATAAATTTTCTTTTAAAGTTGAGAAAGTCATTTTCATCTCCTCTCTTCCTGGCCATGAAAATGTTGTTTCCATGTGCTTCCATTACAGGTGAGCCACTTAATTTTGTAAGCCTCAAATTTGTTTACCTTCGTCTTCTTTTTCAAGCACATGCATGGTCAGGGTGTGACCCATTTCACTACTGTCAAAGTTTGGTTTATTTTATTAATTCTTCCCCATGAGTTCAGACAGGGATACCGTAATGTTCTTGGCAGGCATTCAGGTCAAGCCAATGTAGAAGAATGGTTTGATTTTGAAGGTAGTGAATTGCTCTTTTCTCTACAAGCCTCCAGTAATCCCATTTCATGAGCCTTACAAACAAGCTGCCTTGCATTTTTTTTTTTGTTGGGAGGCAAGAATGAGAATCAGCTGCTGAAATACTCGAAGGTGGGCCTACTGACTACCAAAATCAAAGAACTAAATCGGTCCACGGGAGAAGCCATACCACTCACATCCCAGTCATATCTTGAACAAACCAGATATCAGAACTGTTGAGTAGTTTTCTGTCTTGTCTGCTAAATACTGAAGTATTTCTCAGGGCAGAGCATAGCTGAAGGGACCGATTCCTGAACCCCATCAGGCAGATGACATTATGGGACGGGTTGGCAAAACAAGGATGGACACTTTTCTTTATCATATCAGAAGCAGTGGTTTTAGAGGCTTGGGGTATAGTCTGAACTAGTGTTACTTGCTTGTGTCAGCGATGCTTCGAAACAGACTTGCCAAGGGATGCACTGCAGGTGCTAAAGCAGTGAACAAGAATCTACACAGTTAATTATTGCTTTTACTACTGCAGGAAACAGCAAGCTAATGGGCAGATCAGCTGGGAAGATGAACTTTCTTCATTTGTCCATTTACAGCTCAAATGAGTGTCCACAAGGATCTGTGACAGAAGCAAGCCATCTTCCTGATCACTTCATAATCACTAGATCACTGCACTGTCTGTCAACCCCTTCTCAGATGAGTATTATGAGTTTTAGTCCCATGCCATCTTGGATACAGGCAGAGAATGAATTTATGAAAAATAAAGGAGGGGAAAATCTAAAATTCAAGTAGACTTTGCAGGCTTATAAAGAGACTTAGCTCAGTGTGAATTCTTTAGAAGATATTTCTGTGACTTTCTCTAGAAAGTTATTAGACTGTTCTTATTTTTCCAAAATCTGTTCACTCATTCAAAATTTTAACTCTGATTTTAAAAGGTCATGTTTGTTAAGGAGAAAGCAGTGTTTGACAGAGCTGTCTTATTTTTGACAGTCTGTGGGGTAGCAGTGTATGAACAGAGTTGTTGTTACAGCCCCACTGAATGAATCAGGCAAGCTTCATCTTTGCTTCTAACTTTCCTAAGGCTTTAAACAGTTTTTGAAATGTTCTCTTTGCTCCAGGCTCCCTAGTTCTCAGTCTCCCTGTGTGTCTAGAGGACACTGTCAATATCCCCTTCCCACCTCTATATTTGGAGGATAAACTGTTTCATGTTTGTTTATGCTAAGCCATGAAAGCTTGAAATTGGAATCTGTTTGCTCCTCCACTTCCCACTCATATACATTCTCATTCATTGTACATTTTTGCTATAGGACTTAATCTCAAGGTTGTTGAACTGTCTGAGGCTGCAATTATGCATAAAGAAAAATAAATCATTCCATGATCGTGTGAAGTCTGCTGTCCCACAGCTGGGTTCTCTGCTGTCTACTGAGCTCTTTTCAGTAGTGCCCAGCAACAGGACAAAGGGCAAAGGGTGCAAACTGAAGCACAGGAAGTTCCGTCTGAACGTGAGGAAGAACTTCTTACCTCTGAGAGTGACAGAGCCCTGGAACAGGCTGCCCAGGGAGGTTGTGGAGTCCCCTTCTCTGGAGATATTCAAGACCCGCCTGGACAAGGTCCTGTGCAGCCTGCTGTAGGTGACCCTACTTTGGCAAGGGGGTTGGACTAGATGACCCACAGAGGTCCCTTCCAACCCCTACCATTCTGTGATTCTGTGATTCTGTATGAGCAGAAATTGACACTTCCCTTATGTATGAAACTGTCATAGAATTATAGGAAAAAAAGATTAATGCAGACCTCTGGAGGTCTTCAGTCCAAGTCCCTTCCCAAACCAGGGCTAACTTCAGTGAGCCAAAAACACTTCTCAAACTTCCAGTTCCTCTGACATCTGTACATGGCTGATTGTCTGTGGGGACCGCTTCTCATGGCACTGTCATGTTACTGTGCTTCATTTTTCATCCATTTAGAGCTACACAGGGACCCAGATGAAGAGCAGAGCTCAGGCCTGGCTGAATTCAGAAAAGAGCTTTAAGTGTATCTCCCTTCCTGAGCATGACCTTTTTCACTTGTGCACACATGCACACACATTTTATACGTACATGTAAGCCTTTTTACCATTATGTCATTTTCTGTGAAATTGAGTAAAAATTGGCCTGTGGGTTTAATAGTTAGATGGATACAGGAAGAGAAGGACAGACAGGCAAACCCACACTTTTGTGCATGCTTAGTACAGTTATTCAAGTATTTTTTTCTTAAGAAGGTGGACTGAAAAGTAGCGCTTCTCTTGCTCAAGTGCAGATGTGGCGAGGAAATGGAATCCTGACAACAACCAGCATGGAAAAACAAAACATATTGAGTGCTGCAGCGTGCACAAGCATGTGAACATTTGTACTTTTTAATGATGAGATGATCTTGTGCTGAATTTCCTTCCACTCTCATGGCATCTTTCATTTCACGTGTAGTGTGCTGAATAGAACAGGTATAACATTCACCATCTCAACAGAGGATGACACAGGCTGACTCTTGCGCTTGTGGTGTTGACCCTGCCAGGCCTAAGAATTTTGCAGAAGTACTACTGGAGTGAACATAATTTTCCCTACAAAACTTGGCTAAAATAACATTGGGCTTGTGCTCTACCTATTCACTTTACTTTTTGAGTGATAATGGGCAAGGTTGCCAGTGAATCAACATATGATTCTTCTGTTTCAATTTGCTTACATGATTTTAATGTACCCATGTATCTCACTGCTTTAACGTTCATCAGTAATTTCTAATTGATTGAAAGGAGGGTTCACTAGAAAAACAACATAGACCATGATGACAGAGAGATACAGTTAGACTGAAGGGTGCACTCTTGTCTTTGAGGCTCTTGGCCTTCTACAGTTAAGTTTGAAAGTGAGGTCTACAGTTAAGTTTGAAAGTGAGGTATCTGAGGATGAGGAGATGTGCAAAGCAAACTCCAGTGGCACGTCATAATTTTACGTTGGATGATGTCTCAAAGGATTACGTAAGAAAATAAGATCAGTTCTGCATGGCAGGTTTAATTCAAGTAACTGGACTGACAAGAAATCATTCTTTGATGAATATTTAGGCAACACAGCTTATATCTTGATGAAGTAAGCTCAATATACAGGCTCGGATAAGAAGGTTGCTAAGATCAGCTTCCACATGAAATCTTTCCCAGTCTGCCTGTATAATGGTCACCTGAAGATTTAGTTTGGCATGATGTTTCATCCTCACTGCTTTTCATGGTGTTTCATCCTCACCACTTTTCTTCAAATACTAGATGTCTTCAGTAACTGTTTCATTCTTCTATACATCACAGAAAAGTGTATAATAATAAAATTTTCTATTTAGAAAAAAATTGCTTTTCTGACCACTTTTCCCCAAAAGTGCCTGTTTTTTTGAGGGATAATACCAGAAAAAAGCAAATGATCCGAATCCCTGAATGTTTACATTTTTCAGATTTAATATTCTCATCAGGATTCTCAAACTAATCTTTCATTGTACCATTATTCATTGCAATGAGATGTTTCAGTGCTGTGGAATCAAAATGTGTAGTTTCAGCTTGGCTTGGTATCAAATCACATTCTGCTGGTGCCTTGCAGTGATTGATAGAAGTTACAGTTTGAGTGCTTTACATTCCCATTCTTCTGCATCGGACAAGCATTCGTATTGGGCAACTGACCCATATCTCACGTGATGGCACCAAATCCTGTCATACATTGCTTTGAGTTAGTAAGAGGAGATGTCACGGAGTATTATGTGAAATATGCCTTTGCCAGGTAGCTTGCCTTGTAGGGCGTATAGTGTGTTTAACGGATGGGTTTGGTGGAAAATATAAAGCTTAAGTGATTTGAGGTAGAAATTGATAATGGGACAGAGACCATCACACTGTCAAATAGATTGTCTTTCTCAGTGTTTTTTGGGCTGAGGCAATACCGTGCAGTGAAGCTCAGATGGTGAAACTCTGCCCCTTAAATTAACAAGTGATTGGAAAAGATCTGAGCCTGATTTAGCTCCCTTTGAAAGCATCTGGGCTTTTTGTTGATTGCAATCAGAGACAGATCAGGGCTTTATAGCTTGCCTGCCATCTTCTGAAATGTTATGTGACAAACGAGACACTAGTATTATTTCTGTTATGAAATGTTTATTATTTTATCATAGCAGTGATTATGGGAAGAACATTTGCATCATCCTCAGAGTTTCTGGTGGACTTTCCAAAGATGAAATGGTCTGGTTTTTTGGTGTGGTTTTTTTTGTCTGGTTTGTTGTGTTGTGTTTGTTTTTTTTTTTAACTGACTTGGCCGCATTGTCCTCTTGCTAATGTAGAGTCGTCAGCTGGCAGGTACTAAAACAATCTAATAGAATAAAGTTAATCTTCTCTCTTTAGTTAGACAGCAATATGTAACACACCCAGTGGGCCAGATGATCTTGGAAATTACAGTGAGAATAGACACACATTTGAGAGGAAAAATCTTTAGTTACAGGTTGTTGGGCGTAGGAGAAACAAGAGGAAATGTTCACTGGTATAACAAAACAACCCCACACAATCCCACCTCTCCACCCATACCCTAGAGAATTTCTCTTATAAAATGGACTGGGCTATCTTCTCCCTCTTACAGGCATTTTGGAAGTGTTTGTTAAGTGTGAAGTAGTGCACTCCTGTTGGAAGCGAACCTCACGATAGTTCAGGGTCTGACAGAAAAACTTTCTGCGATTCCATGAATGGCTTAATCTCCATCTGTAGATCTTAATATACCCCCATCACTGTCGCACCAAAGTACTTCATAATCCTTCATGTATTTCCTCTCAAAACACCATGGAGGGTTGACAAAATAATTATTTTTACAACAGAAGAACTGAGGCATTGCAATTTTTCCATAGGTTGCGTAAGATGTCTTAACAGTCTCATGTTGTTGTCCTAATTGAACCAATGGGACATTTTCCCCTCTTGTGTAATACTACGGGAGCTGGGATTTTGTTTAGGACTTCGCATACAATTGTAAATTTTTCACTTAGTAGTGGTAAAGGGACTTCGTATAGGAGTGCCTTGCTAATGGACATATCCCTGACTAACTTTTGTTGAAAATTATACACGCTAACTAATGAAGCAAGGGTAGGCTGCTTGCATGCAATGTGTACGGGGTGAGTAATGCCATGCAGAGACATAAAAGGGGCCTTCTCTTCCACCAATCCAAAATATATGGATACTGATGTATCAAAAAATTTGTTTGCCAGCTTAATGAGTTACAGACATGGCAAGACTATGCAGGAATACAATCAATATTCTAGCTGCATATGGGAGTGAGAAATACCTAAATGTGTTAGAGCCTGTCAGCAAACGTAGTTATAAAAGGAAGCCAGCAATTGTGCTCTCTGGTGCTGGGCAGTTAAGCCTTGCTAGTTAGTATTCAGCCAGCAGTTCACCAGTCCTGTGTTGCTTTTCTGTTTGCTATCTCATCAGAATAATACACACGTTCTTGACAGCTTTGGTATCAAGTCAAACTTTTGCTTCAGGATATCAAAGAGGAAAAGGCCTTTGTGACGATGGAGATGAACTTCTGGCTGAATTTGGCACGATCTATTGAGAACGTGTGTGCAGCATCACCACCTTTTCGTGAGTGGTGTTCTGGATGAAAATAGTCTGGTAGCCTGTAATGTAGCTGTGTAATAGTTTAATTCTATTCAGGAGAGTAAATGCAAGAGTAAGTACAGTGCTAACCCTAACCATCACGTATTAGAGCAGGTTCTCAGACACAGTTGAATGCAGCAGTATTGGGATCCAAAGCGAAGAAAAATAGCTGAATTAAGGCATAACTGAAAAACACTCAAAACCCATTCATGATCCAGTAATGTCTTACCATTTTACAGTAACTTCCAACTGTCTTAATCCCACCAACTTGGATGTTTCTAACATTCTGTCTGGTTTCTGAAACAAAAATCCAGTCCTTGGCCTATCAGATACAGTGGCCCAAATTAGCTGATGTCTCTTACGTAAGCCACCTTCTCCCCAGTTCACAAAAGAGCAATTGGGACAAAACGTTGTCCCCTCTTCTACCAGTGCTGTTGGGAAAATTAGTCCATCGGTGTTTATAAAGCAGTTGTCTCCTGCAGTGCTAAACACTTTAGAAAAGCCACGAAGAACTGAATAGCTCTGTCCTCAGAGCAGGCTTTGAGTAGCATGCAGTAAGTAGGAGCCTAGGGCTGCATATTGAACAATAAGGAAAAGGCAAAATATTGAATAATCCGCTTATTAATGAACAGTGTTGATCCTGTGCACAGAATAAAGCAAAAACCCTTTGGAAAAGCACCCTGTGCTCCTGTACTTAAAGGCTGTGTCATAACAGTGACAGACACAGGGCTGAATGAAGGTTGGATGTATCTGTGCAGCTGTGGCACATTCAAACTTTTAAAAGCTCAACTTTGTGACATTAGGGTTGGCTCCTTTGACTGCAGCTTTCTGTGTGTAATAGGTCTGATAGTAAGAGCTGAACCATCTTTTGGGGATGTTCATATATAATGCTGGTCTATGGTGAACATGACACTCCTTTCCTCTTGCCTGAAGGTGAGTGGGTTAAGCAAGACTGCCAGCTTCATCTGCCAAGTAGTATGTGAAAGATATGTTGCAATTTTGGGGAATGTCATTCTACAGCAGCTGGAGTATTCACTAATAATTGTGAGGGGTATGGTGTATCAGATTAGTTGCATGGTCTGAGGAGGGGCAGAAGTGGGAAGTAAAGTATAATTCAAGATGAGTCCTGTCTCTGGAAATTCTTACATGCGTGTTAGCTGTTTTCTGTGAATCACTGTGAGGAGTTTACCTTAACTCCACCCAGCCTCCACCTCCAGGAATGCAGAATGACAAAGAAATACAAACAGTTTAAAGAAGGTCCGCCTGTCTGAAGGGAAAGGTTTGAAAGGAGACAGGAATTGGGTGTTGTGAGGAAGTGTCAGACTGACTGGGCAGCAGGGCCTAGAGGAGCTTGACCTGTTGGTGGCACTCACAGAGGTGAGAGTCCAGTAAATTAAGCACGTGTGAAGTTAAAATTCTCTTTCTCAGTGGTTTACAGCTTGTTATCCAAGAGTTGCAGGTGGCTTTTGGACTACTTAAAGAAAGAAAGTTCATATAGTACTGCATTGTGGTCTACATATGTGAAATTTCTGAAGGGTAAATGACTGCAGTGGAAATTTTTTGGGATCCAAAAGTTGGAAAAAACCCACTGTCTGCTGTGTTCCTCTCATTAAGTCAATGATACGTTTGGTTTTGAAAAGGCCAAAGAATGACTCAGGCTTTAAAATGGAAGAACTGTAGGTGTTCTCAGGAACTTGGTTGAAGCATCTGGGTGTGCGAGATTGATGTGCCGGTGTGACTCAGCGTGCAGCTGGGCATTGGAGTCCCAAAAACACCGTCCAGGAGCATGACAGATGAGACCTCGAGACCTGCTCCTGCAGAGTGTTCATTCGGAGAGAACCACGCATGGGGCCAGACATGCGCTTCCTATGGGGGAACTTTGCTGAACTGTGACTTGCCTACCAGGGGGTGCACAGCAAAGTCTGTCCCTTGACAAACTGAAAACTGGACTGGGCACCGTGCAGGGAAATATGCAGATGAAGATGAGTCTTATGCTAGCTTCAGTGATGAGCTCTGCTAGTGGTAGGATCTTAGCATCTTGCATCCGAGGCACACACACAGGGCGTGATTCTCCTAACTGGGATGGGTTTCTATTTCCAGCATTCTGCTTCGTGCCCGGGAATCCTTCTGGCATTACTGAGGACCCAGGGTGTGTAGGGAGAGTTAAATACCAGAACTGAGATATATCTTAAAGATCAGAGAAGGGAGTCTGCCCGTGTCAGGTGGGGATATGTGTTCTCCTTGGTGCGTGTGTCTAACGTTTATTACCAGCTCTGAAAATGCATGTATTCATCAGAAGGAGAAAATATCCCTTTGTGTTTATTCTTATTTAACATTGTTTACACAGAAAATGGAGAAACACATCTTTAACCATCATGTACTATTTAAAATTATGTCAGTACACTATGCAGTGCTCATTCTGTAAACATCTACTCCACCATGTGGTCTCTGGGAGCTAATGCTGTTCTGCTCTGTATGGCCACTTGTGCTCTGCCTGGAGCACACTGCGGTGGTTATGTTAAATAGCCTTTGTGAAGGTTTCCAGAGCTCTAAATTAAAAATGCAGAAAGCTGGGGAGGGCGGAGAGTGAGCTGGGAGAGGTGGAATTCTCTGTAGCTGGAGTGATAGGATGTCTTGCTACCTAATTGCCTTAGAACATGAGGGCTTGAATGAATCCTCTTTAATGAATAATAGGCAAATGCATAAATTGCAAACCCCAAGCACCCAAACGGTGAAATGCACACTAATGAAGACTCTGGCTTCGACGGCAGGTGTAGAGTTGATTTGTAAAATGTTGTGAATATATCAGGTTTAAAATGATGTATTTATTAAAAGAAGCAAGTCTTCCATGTGTTCCCTTTGTATTCACTCTCTCATACTGCACACCTACTCTTCCTGCATGATATTGCAGGCTGCAGTCTCACAGCAGTTTCTTGCTGTAACTCTTGCTTCAAAGAAGTGCAACAATAGAGACCAATTACCCTCTGTCTCCACTCTTATTGCAATAAGCCTGAGGAAAAAAAAAAAAGTGAGTGCACCCCCTCCCCCCACTACCTTTTCAATTTCAAATCCTAACCCTGTTGGTAGTGCCATTTGTGGATTTGAACTCCCTGGCTTTGTGTGCGGCATTATCTGGAGATTCACCTGGTACTGATCCAATGAACCAACGCAACCTCACAAAGCTGAAGGGAAGAGTGTAGAGTTCTCTTTGTAATAAATCATGTGCCATGAAAAAGGATTTCTTTAACTCCTTTCCTCCATTATTCTCCATATCTCACCTTGTGGAAATGGGTCTGTTAGTGAGAGACTTAGACTCACACAGTAGGAAAAACGAACAGGGGATGGAGAGCTGAAGTGAAAGGAAGGCAGAGTTCCTGGATGTTTCTATAACTTGGAGATTCCAGAAAGTAGAGGCACAACCTGAACATATAGGAAGCAGCCCTTAAAATAAACCCAGCATAGGCCTTGGTACCTAAACATTCCTCGGTTCTAGAAAGGGCCAAGGGTGATTTCATTAACGCAGCTGCATGAGAAATCCTTAAAACCACTGATAAGTTAAGCCCCCAGAGGCAACGAGGTTCTGTCCAGATAATTGCCCAGCAAGCTTGAATGCTGGTCTGAACATCTTTGGATTTACTGAGTTGAGCTGGTAGCCTCTTGAGATCTGGCTGCCTCCCAAGTAGGGAGGGATGAATACTGCAAAATGTTTCAGTTTTTATTTCAATTTTGAAACTTATTTGCTTCGACTGAATTTGCACTGTATTTATGTAAATTTATAAACACTGTAATAAATTTATCTACTTACAGAAAACAGAAATTTTAGAAAAAGACGAGAACATTTGTGAAACACAAATTCTAATTCAACAATTATAATCACATAATCTGATTTAAACGTACATTCAATCACAAAGAAGAAACATGGTATGTGATTTGTATATCTACCAAACCCTAACAAGCATAATTCAAAATTCAAATAATTGTTAACAGATTAAATATTTTAAATTACATGCATGTCTTTTTTCATGGCGGCAATGACTATGTGACGCAGGTTTTCACTGTATGAATGAAGACCACAATCAGATAATAATAGCAGTTTGCTACTTTGCTTGTTATAGAAAGCTCACCTACTTCTGATTATACTTTTTTCTAACCTACGAGAGTCTGTACCAGCATGTCATTCTTATGTGGCTCCATGTTGAAATTACCTGCCACATTTATAACGGCGTTCATGGGCATGGCCATTAAGCCTCATGGGATGGGGTATTCTCCAGTGCCCTTGCTCTGGAAATGTTCACCTCCTTCAACCCTCACTAATTTTGAAGCTGCTTTTGTCTTCCCTTGCACCTCTTGGAGTCTGTAATGTCTCCTGTTTTGCACTCCTCCATATCCCCTTTTAAAGATCATCCTTACACAGTCCTTTAACATAATTTAGGGGGTTTTCCCCTTGTTAATTTTGTACTGAACACATTAGTTTATTTACTGCGCAAAATAGACCTGATCTGTATAGGACAGATTTGGACCCCCTTTCTAAATCTGAGGAACGCTTGTAGTTCTGCTATGTTGAAGCCAATGACAACCCTTGCAATCTGAGTAAGAGACCTGGTCTCAAATAGTGAAAGACTGTGTATTGTATTGCAACACATCTCTCTTCTCCACTGTAGAGCTGCTCTTTCCAGAGTATACCTAAATCTCTTCTTTGCCTACCCAGTGCTTGAAGCAGCAGGTAAACAGTTAAGCAATGGAAGAAGTAAGCAATGTGTACCAGAACTGAGCTGGTTTAAGACTGGTAGGGGGAATTAAAAAGCAGTGCAAGATGCAATTTTTAAGTTACTCTGTTCAAGTTCTTGCATGGGAGGTATTAGCCACAAGGGAGATCACATCATCTGGGAGCAAGAGAATATAATGAATGCAGGATCTGTAATAGGCATGTGGGAGACTCTTACCATATGTTTTGGTCATGTCCTGATATACGTGAGCTTTGGGAGACAGTTCTACATGTAATAGAGTCAATAATCAAATCTGAAGTACCAAGGAACACAACTTGATGTTTCCTTAGAGAGACCACAAGTTTGCAACAGATGAATAAGGAGTAAGTGTGGTAGATACAAATTTGTCTTTAGGCAAAAAGGAAAGAAAAAAAAGACTTACACAGTGGGGAAAAAAGAAAATTATACACTGTTTCCAGACTGGGAAGAAATAGTAATGCCTACATCAGAAATTTAATTAATTGTTGTTACATTGATAAAGATGTGATATACCACATCAAAGACTAGCTAAATGATATTTGGAAATTAATTTAGGTTCCTATTAAATAGAGCTCAGAGGAGCTTCCCAGATGAATAACTTGTTTGTCAAGCATTGCTTCCTTCTGTTTATAAAGTCTTCGCAAGTAAAGACAACTATTTTCAACTGTTCTTGTTGTTTGAAATGAACAAGGAGATTCATCACTAACCACACATTCATGGCAAATTCAAATATTGCAAACCACAATGCCTTAGTTTCTTACAGAAATTAGATATTGCTTACTTCTGTTCCCAATAGGGATGACAAATATAAAGTTATCTAAGAAATCCCCAGCCCCAAATTTAATATTGCAAATCCATGTTTCAATTTAAAGTTTGCTTTTGGTGCTCTGCAACTTGGCCACCTCAATGTGCTTTGGAGATGAACATAATGGAATCAAAATGTACTTGTTTTCTGTAGTGCTATTAGTTTTAAATATTCTTAAAACAAAATGTAAATGGGACACATTAACCATATAAGGGGGTATGATTTCAGCTTCCAATCTCTTAAGAAAGCTATCCTGTAGAGTACGCATGCTGTTTTCTTGGGAACTGTGCCAAAATACAGTAAGACTCATGATGATCACCACAGTTTCTGCTTTTGTTAAATGAAAAACTCGTTCCTGTGATTCTGCTCTTATACTGGTTTTATCCCAGTGTAATTCCACTTACATCTCTGGAAGTATTTCTGATTTTACATTATTGTTTATGAGTTCAAAAAAAGATAGGATTTAGTGCAACTGATTGGAGGGAGTTTATGTGAAGACAAAAAAAATAGAGAGAAATCTTATAAAATATCTTTTGCTTTATAGTGGGATGCAGACAACTTTCAGAGTTGTCTGTGGAATTGTAGCTGTTGGAATTTCCACAGAAGAAATTCATCTGTTCTCTAGACAAACAGACAAGTGACCACCAAGACAAGGAGGTGACTTTCTCCACCACAGAGAGCCATCTGGCTCGTCTGTACCTGAAGTCAACAGTGATGGGGTTGCAGAGCTGGCAGTCGGGTGTTTGAACTCCCAGACAGCCTCATGGATGGGTTGTCTAAGGCCAAGGAGCAAGGCAGCTCCTCTCTGCTTAGCTTTCCACAAGAATTTTTACATAAGAGTGTCCCATTAACTTTGTATATTTAGATCATAGGAAAATATTAATTCACCATTTTTGGAAATTAATTTAATCCTCTAGTTTCATCCCTTCACTTTTCTTAGCATTTCACCTCTCTGTCTCAGTTTTTGCTTTGGTTTGAGGTATGCAACCATTTGTTTTGGCTGTTAGAAAAGCGAGGTATTTTCCTTTCTTTTTGCCAATTAAACTTATGTATTTCAGTCATCAGATTCTTAGAATTTTTGTCAAAGGATGGTGTTACTGGGGTAAATCTCTATTGCTAGCATAGGTGTGTTTAACAGATTAAGGCTGAACAGACATTCTCATAATAGACCAGGGATCAATGAAAGCTCTTCTTTTCTCAAGGAGCTTTAAGGCTTAGCAGGGAGGTTGATTTTTTTGTTTTGTTTGTTTTAAATTTAGAGGAAGTTGCATTTCTGTCTGGGCTTTTATTACTTGTGTGGGCTTTCACAGAAATCCTGAGCAAAATCTTACCAAGGCCCACTGGTCCCACACTCGGCTTGAGATGAAAGAAGAGACTCCTCTCCCTGCTTGTATTAGTGGGCACAGATTGTTTAGGTGATCTCTGCAGTAGGCAAGGGACATGATTTCCGTCTCCTATTTGTGCCACTTCCAGCTTCTTAATTTCTTCTGTGGTCACTCTAACAGCAGCCCATTGAGTTTCAATGGGACTTCACAAAGAATGGGATATTACTCTGTGGGACTGGGAGCAGCAAATCAAACCCAAGACGATGTACTGACAGGGATATGAGTCAGAGCAGGAAGGAGAATCCAAGGTGGCATACAAGCTTTCATGCCCACAAGATTTGGTGGCCAATACACATTTTAACTTAGTGTCTTGTTTGGCTATCTTTTGTGTAGGCAATTGCAGGAGAGGAAGAGACTGAGGCCCTGGGTTAGTGGAATAGTTACATTCATGATTTAAATCCCTTAAGAACATACTTAATGGCCATTGATTTCAATCCTCTTAACAGCTTTGCAGAGTTAGGGCCTGACTGAGGGTAAACTGAAGGCCTGGTGATGCAGTTTATGAATCATCCTTATAGCTATAGACCCCCAGCTAGAGCATGGAAGAGAAGGGAACCTCAAAGGACAAGCAGGCTCTTCCAGCACCAGCGTGGTAAGCTGGCAAAAGGCAAAGGATAGAGCGAGCACATGCATTGTGTGGGGAAAGAAGGCTGAATGACCAAAGATGTTTCAGTCAATATTTTGCGGTTTACGTTATTTCTAAAAGTGGCCATTGCTGCAGGCTTTCCTCATCATTGGGGGAGCATGTGCTTTTGTTTTTTTCCATAAGAATAACCTGTGTAAGTACATCAGCTGCAGAATATAGCCCTAATCCTGCAGCCAAAGCCAGAAGAGGCTGCAGCCCTTATCTGTTCTTTGTGTGTGTTGTTTTTTTGTGTGTGCAGGTGCTCCCTGATGGGGTTTGATTTAAACCGGCACTGGGCAAATCCATCTCCTTGGGCTCATCCCACACTGCACGGAGTGAAACAGCTCATCATTGAGATGTACAACAATCCGGTGAGTGGGGAAAGGTACCCCTTGCTGAGGTACCGACTCTCTCCTGCTGCAGGGCTGTGCAAGATGCCAGTAACTCTGATGTGGCTTAAGCCAGTGGCAAACCAAAAGAAGAGAGGAGTAAGTAAACACCATCCCCACTGTATAAGATCAGGGAACATTTGTGTCTTATGTCACAGGAAGCATCAGAGTGGAGGGAGCAAGTGAAACGAAGTTCAGCTCAGCTTAAATACGGAATAATTCTGAAAGCAGGGTCTAAATTCAGTCGAGCTGCTCTCTTGAAGTCCTGAGCTGGATGCCTAACAGCAGGCCCCCCAAATTGAATTACTGAATGGCATTGATTCTTAATCCAGAGCTCTGTCAGGGCTTGCTACGTAGCGTGCAGAGCAGAAGGGGGATAATATTTGCAAATATCATATAAACACACATGTACACACATGCTCAGTCAGAGAAGCAGAGGTGTTTTTGAAGGTGAAATCTTAGCTAATCAGAGGAGATGGATTGCAGAAAATATGGAGGAGTGGGAGGGAAGCAGACAGCTATTGAATGTTTGACTTCAAAGTACAGAAGGATTATTGAATGTGGCACCTAAGAAAAACTGCTGAACAAAGATGGAGATGGGTATGAAAAAATCACTGCCAAAAAACATAAGAGAAGATTTTATAGATGATTATTTTTTCTGTATGGAATTCCTGGTATTTTTGCTTTCTTTTTGCTTCCCATTACAGAGATGGCATTTGCATCCTTAATTCCCTGAAGTTTTACTTTCCTTTTTTTTTGTTTTAGTTTTTTGTTTTGTTTTGTTTTTTAATTTTTTCTTTCTGTTAGTATGAAGAAGGACCTAGTTAGCCTTGCTAATAAAGAAACAGGATTCTTACCTCTGGCTACATCATGTATAGGATAAGAGCTCCTTTAATTTAACTCCTGGTTCTCCGGGTACATCTTAACTGGACTTATTATCTTCCAGCTAGTAGTGATACCTGTATAGAAAGGGTTTTGGGTACAAGGAAGATAGGTTAATAGATAAAGTTCTTACATGTAGAGTTGAATGCAATTGAAAATAATTTCCTAGACTGCTAATTGTTTGGTACAGAATTTGTCTTCCTATTCTGCTTGTGCAGCACCTAGCATTGTGCCTGTGAGCAAGGCTGTATTAGCGTGATGATGATGGAAAGTAAAGAAAGGATCTTTACAGCCAGCTTTGTCTTTCCTCTGTTTCCTACCCCAAACAGTAAGACAATTTTCTTTCTAGATGATGGAGGGAGCTTGCAGGCTGCTTTGCCTGAGAAGAAAGGTTTCTTTCCAAGAATAAAGAGGTCCTTAAACATTACAAGAAGGTTGGGTGTAGGGAAATGCTTCTAGCCAGTAAAGCAACAAATCCTGGCAATATTAGAAGTCACTGTCCATAAAATAAAGGTATTCTTGGTGGGGAAAAAAAATTCTTTTCAGCTTTGTCCCATTCCTGGGAAGCTTTGAAAACTGTGGTAGTTTCCATCTGCCCTGTGTGTGAAGAATGAATTTATTTGCTGTGGTGGCTAAAACGAAAAATCCAAAGAAATGTTTGGACTGAGTTGGTCTGAAATATAAATATTTTTTTCCCTCTATCTCCCTGTCTCCCAGCCCTCCCCAGTGATCAATCTGGGGTGAGCCAGTTTTAGTTCATTTCCTTCTGAGGGAAAGAAAAAGGAGCCTTTCAAACACAAATGTAACATTTGATTTCCAGGGTTATTTAATTTTTTTTTTAATACTGTTTAGGAATCTCTTTTGGATTAAACTACCAGAAAAGTTCAGGTGGCTCTTCAGAGTTTCATTTCTTACTGAATTAGATATCCACCAAAACCCCTTCTTGTCTGTTTTTCTCATCCCGTAGTCAGTACCAGCCTTTCTGACAGTTTTAGAGACTCTCAGCAATACAATACAGTATAAGGGATTATTTTTTTTTCTGTCAATACCACATACTTACTCCCTCTGATCCCAGTAATATTTGTATGAAGAGACAATATCCAAAGTGCTGGGACAACAGGGGAAAACATGCTAGCTGCCTCAGAGAGAGGGCATGGGACTGCATGTGTTGCATCCCGCTTTAGCAGTGACTGGTTTTAGTAAGTACTTTGATAAAAAATCCCCACCCCTCCCCTCCTGACAAAGTGCCAGAATTAAAACCTGCTTTGAATCACTTCAGGCTGCTAAAGATTTTAACCAGTCTCCAAGTGCAGCGTGTAACTTTTAGATGAGCCACACATCATAGATGGTTGGCTGCATGCACAGGTGAACCAGTTGCAGTGGGGGCTGTTGTCAAACTGCGACGGATCAGGGATTATGCCTTTGAACACAACTGTCCTGCCACCCTCTCCTCACCCACACTGGGGAATATGAGATGAAATAAAATGCAAAGTAAAGTTCCCTGCAAAATTACGTTATAAAAAATAACCTTCATCCCTCCCATTCTAGGCAAGATCTGCCGTGAGGAGCTGCCCACAAGAGATTGGATTGTTTAAAGCAGAGGAAGCTCAGCTTCATGTTGCTATTACAGAATGGCTCAGTGCAGGCCTTTTAGATGTATTCATTCCTTTAAATCATTTAAGGAAAATTAGCTGCCATAAGAGCATAAAACCACATTTTAAATATTGCTATATAGGAGGATATTTCTTCTGCTGCTGCAGTATGGAAGATAAGCTGTTTCCTTTGAAAACAGTTCATTCTGGAGGGGGGAGAATGACTGACACAGAAATAAGTGAAGTGGGTATGAGGCGCACACACAATGCCATAGCTACACAGTGACTCCAGCACTGAGTAGTATATGGGTGAGTGTTTACTGTAGTTACTGTATAAAAACAAGCCAAAGCGTCTGTGGCTTTCTGTTCTTCTGGGTTTTACAAAGTTGGATTATTTTATTTTTAAAGTGTTTCAAATTCCATAATGACAATATCGTCTTTAGGAGGGAGTGGATGGGTCAAGAAATCAGAGAACAATAGGAAGCTTTTGATCTCTATGTCACTGATTTTGAAACAACTCCTGATGTTAAGTCACTGTCCTTGTGCTGCCCTGTGTGAAGTGAGGGGATGTTCTCGGCTGTTTCTAGTGGTGTCAGTCTTACAGATGAGACTGAAGTGACAGACTAGCTCTTCTAGATTATGTGCTGTTGGCTGAAGATATTTCAGTTCTTAAATACCTTTCCCTGCCCCTCTGCACAAACGTCACTGCCTTCCCACCTCTCCACCAGATGATACGTGTANATGGTTCCCCTGTCTACGCCGGAGCAGTTTAGTGGAATTAGCTCAGAACATGAATGTTTTGTTTAAACCAACTCAGCTGACTTTTGTCTGAAGTATGTCAAAGGATGTTCATACAAGCTGTTCCAATAGCTGAACTGTGAGGCCAGGAAGTTCTGGTTTGGCATGATAACACACTTCACAGAGAGACCTGTTTGGAGAACAAATGTCTAGGTAAGGAATCTAACAAAGCATATGTGTGCAGCTAGATTTAAACACATGAATGATCTGATTGAGTTCAGCAGTGTTCCCTGTGTGCTTACAGTTAAGCAGGTGCATGTATGTTTTTGGACTGGGGACCAAGTGCTCAGCACTGGCAAGCTGAGGACATGGATGGTCTATGGAGATAAAACAGTCCTTATCTCTGGGATAACATGAAGCCTCAGAGATAAAGCAAGCAGTAGAACTGCTGGATTTTTGGACAGCTTTCTTGTGGCCATCCAGCACCTTTCCTGACAAGCAAATGTACTCTTTAAAAGAGATTTAATGAGTGAACTTGGGTAGCGTGTTCAGTGTCAGCTCAGTCCCCTTGAGTGTGTGCATTGTGATATGGTCTTTAATCATAGGGGCCCACGTTATTCTCTCAGCTAGACCTCTGCCTCACTGAGTTCTCCAAACGGAAAACTTTCACATAATAAGCAGCTATTCAGAATATTGTTTTAGCTTCATCATTTGTTGTGCAGCCCTGTCCTGTATTTACTGTGCGCTAATCACATCCTGCTCTGAGGATAGAATTGTTAATCTCCTCATGGGCTTTTTTTGTTTTGCTCATTGCTATACCCTGGAAGCATTTCAGGAGCATTAATTAATTATTTTTTGGGGAGACCCCTGTGAGACAGCAATATGTTACCTGTGTACGGACAGGAAACGGAGGCAGAGACAGTTATGACCAGCAGTACCTGCTCATTTGAGATAGATGATTTAAGATGCCTGGGATCAGAATTGTTTCATGTCATTCACCAAGGCTTGACATGTTCACTGTCTCTTTTCTACCCCTTCCTTCTCCAAGGAAGACTGGGGTAGACTGTTTTTGTTATTAGGAGTTCTTAGCACCTAGAAGACAAGGAATAGGCAGCAACTGATTGCTTGGGAAGAATCTATTTCAAGTGATTTGCCCCCCTCACATGAAAATGCAGAGATGGGATGCAGTACACCCAGGCACTCTCACAGCAACACCGTGCTTTGTCTTCTTGCATCCATCTTTCTTCTGTTCTGCCTGTTTTCTACCTCCTGTTGTCATTGAAACTGGAGTCCTACATGCAAATGATTCCTATGTTAGACACTGCTCACCTGGTGCCCCGAGTGAGCTGGAGACCTGACCAAAAAGAAAAGAAAACAAAAAAACACTCACCTGGGATGTGCTCGTTAATTATCATTTCCTCTGTCATTCACACATATACCAAAGTCTTACATTATTTCTGTATAGGAAACTGGTCTGTTTCTGTTCCTGATTTTGGAGTGCTTGATCTTGCAGCCTTTGCATACTTTTAACACTATTCTGGGTGAAAGTTTTTGTTGATTCAAAGAAAAACATACAGCTGAAATGAAGCCCCAGTGTGCTGAAATCTGAGTCATCTGGGCTGGAACCTTTAGATCCACCACACAGACATCTGCCACAAGAGCTGATGAATTAACTGATAGAGGATGGCAATCTGCTATTGGACTGACATGAGGGAGGGAAAGGGACACTGCCTGTGGGCTTTGTGGGTATCTGCTGACAGCAGAATTAATAATAAGAAAGGATGAGTAAACATAATACTGCAGGCATGAGGGGGAGGATATTTAAGGCTGAATGACACCTTTTATTTTTTTGAGAAGGTTTTTGAAGATCCCATGTGCAAGCTTAGACTTGAACAAAAGCCTATGTTTCCAGTCTTCCTGCCTCTGAGGAGGTCTTGTTTTCAATCCAGGTAGGCTTGGGTGTGCAAGCAGTAAGACAGATGAGTTAACATTTGTCTGATAGGTCAATGTAACTCTGGGTTCTTCGGCAGATGACTACATTCCTCTTCATAAAGAGAATATATCTACTTTCTTGCAAACGTACTGAATGTAGTCTTCTGTTTCTGTGTTATCATCTATCTCTAGACCCTTCTTGAGAGGCACATGGATATCTTTCACTGGCATTGGCTCCCCTCGGTACGTCATACCAGGCTGAACATTGAGTGGTGTGTGAATCCAGCTAGCACAGCTGGTTGAAGGGAAACACATTCTGTCCCTGACAACCTGTAACTCATTAGAGTTGACTGTGTTACTCAGCTAAGTGGTTCCTCTAGGTTGTCCCATCATCATTGCCAAAGAGTACAGGCTCAGCCTCTCCCCCATGCTTACAGACTTTCTTTTCAGCTTCTGTTTCTCCCATTCTGGTCTGAGCACTGTTAATCCCTATCAGGATATTACACATGATCTTACTTCTCCAGACCGCCCCCTATCTCTTTAACAGATGCAATTCAGGTGTTAATGCTTGATGCGGGCCCTTAGTTACTGCTCTTCTGCAAGCTGCTCTGTCTGACCGGTGTTGTCTTCTGGCACTGTTCAAGCTGGAGACAGTCAGTGCTGTTGTTCAACCTACGTCTTTTCTAGGCCTTCAGTAGCAGCATCTAGAGCATACTATCAAGGACAGTGGTTTTGACTGTGCAGGAGCCATGTTCAAAGCATGGCATTGTGAGAGTGCTCCATGTGTTGCACATCCAACTCCAACTCTCCTCACTACCCTGAACTTTCACGGTGATGGAAATCAGGATATATGTTTTTCTGGCGTCCCTGGTTATCAAGGCAGTGCCATATTTTGAGGGAAGCGTTCTGGTGCCATGAAAAACTAGGTTACAAAATGAAGACTTAGAAATCTGTTACTGATGTTTTACAGCTTGCAATTATCCCTAGTGGCAGCATGGCTTTAGTTGACCTCCTGTCCTCTCTGCCTTGGACAGCGCTACATTCTTCACCAGACAACTCCACATGAAGAAAAATGCATCTAGTCTCCGAGATGCATGTACTTTGCTGGAGCATGTCATAATTTTTCTTTTTGTCAGTCCTGCAAATTTTGTCAATCGTAGAGGCTCTACTTCCGCTCGTATTGCGAAATTATGTTACTAGTATTATCATCAATGTAATACTGGATAGTTGACAAATAAAGTATAATAACGGATTTTGCAAGGGTTTCACGTCAGAATTGTACACACGTAGCCTTCTTATACTACAAGCCCACAAGAAGTATTATCTATTTAACATTTGAATGACTGGGAGCAATTGTTTTCTGTTCAAAAATTCTTCTTTTCCCTCATCTGCCCTGCTCCTGCCCAGGGAGGTTGTGGAGTCTCCTTCTCTGGAGATATTCAAGACCCGCCTGGACCAGGTCTTGTGCAGTCTGCTGTAGGTGACCCTGCTTCGGCAGGGGGGTTGGACTAGATGACCCACAGAGGTCCCTGCCAACCCTGAACATTCTGTGGTTCTGTATTTCACTGGAAGATTATAAGATGATTCTCATTCCAGCTGAAGCCAGTTTGGATGTTAATAAATGTTTGGAAAGGCTGTGGGTTGGGGTTTGGTATTGCTCAGAAATCACTCTGAGCCAAACAAATCAGCTGAGGTCTGCATCATCTGGTATATGGAGTCATAACAGATTAACATAGGGTAATGAGATCTGTAGCATAACATGTTACCTGGCTCCATTTTGCTGTTAGCAGAGCTCTTAGACTTCCTTCCCCAGCTAAACACCACAACTGTAATGAATAAACATTGTTAACACAGTACTGAATTTTAAGAACCTACTAGGAAGTGATGTTCAGATAGTCTCTCAGATATCCTGGGTCGTCATTTGTACCTGAGGCTTTTCACTCAGACATCAAAACAGCTATCATCAGGCACCATTTTTTGCCAATAATTCTCAACCTGATATAGTACATGTTCTTCTTAGTTCTTAGGCAAAATGGCCAACATGCTGCCTCTTCTTGGAAGACATGGAAGAGCTATTACCTCTTCTCCTGCAGTATGTGTTCAACTATCATAACCCTGTGTCTGCTTTCTGTGGTAATGGTTGTGTTTGTGCCAGTTTGCTGATACTGTAGAAATGCCCTCTCCCACTTCTATCTTGCAAGTCCCTATTGACTGAAGTGTAACTTTTTAGCGTTGCAAACATAATTCTTAATTTGGTTCTCTGTTGAACAAAACAGTAGTAAGGGCAACCTCTCTTTTACTGGTGCTAGGGTGTAATTTAACAATGTGATGTACAGATCAGCGTCTGATTCTGGCTTTTGCTAGTAAGTGCTTAGAATCTTGTCTTGATTTCCCACCTTACTATTGAGCTAGCATAGCAAGAGTTAGTAATGCTCTAGCTAACTTTCTACTTCATATAGACTGTTTAAGAGTACTCCCATTAAACTCTTCCTGTTCTCAAATATGAATACATTGGGTGTCTGCTGTGACAGAAATAAATGTAATGTGCATGATCGGTTTGTTAGCTGTGGTATTTTCTGATAAGTGATCTCGTGAAAGTGGCACTAACAGTTGAGAAGAATTCCTGAGCTTCTTTCACTCAATTTTAATGAATCTACTTCCAGTTTGTTCTGGAGTAAACATTCTTTGTTGACTTACTAATATGTTCGGTATTTCTGCTAGGTAAAGCAGCTTCTGATCTTAGCAGCTTCCTTCCCACGGTCCTTTAAATGCACACAATATTATTAGAAACTTGCTAGCAGCAGAGCTAGTTTGGCATTAGAATAGAATATTTACAGGAGATGCTAAATCTTTACCACTGGAGAGTTTTATGACAGGTATTTACTGGGGAAGGTTTAGATAGAGTTAATTCCCTTTTGAGGTAGTCAGAAAGACTCAATAACCTTTACAGATTCCCATCTCATCTCCAATTAATCTACAATCTTTGCCCCTTCTCTTTGATTTGTTTTCATGTCAACTGCCTGCATGTATATCTTCAAGTATATAAATGTATATATAAAAGTGAATATATAATTTTTCTGGTAACATCTTAGGAATCATTGATACTGTTAGATGAAGTCCCACGTGGAACTGTGAATTCCTCCTAAAAGTGATAGTCATGGAAGGGATGTGCTTGTTCAGGTCACCCTCTACCAATAGCCTTGTTTTTTGCAAAGGCAAATTTATAATTATAAGCTACATTTAATCTAAATTAGACAGGCTTTTTGGTTGGTTTTGGTTGTGTTTTTTTGTGGGTTTTTTTTTGTTTTTATCACATTAACATGTTCATTATCTAGCTCTGGAAAATGAATACCCTAGACTTTCCAGGGAATGCATCTACAGCTACCAAATTTCTCTCTGTTTGTACTCAATGTGCTAATCATGTCACAGTATTGGTACTCTCTGATGCAGGTTGCGGTTTCTTTGGTTGGTTGATGATTTTTGCTATCCCCATTTGGTAGTGTTTGTATCTAGAATATGAACAGTTTCAGCAAAAATTCATCTTCCAAAGAAGAATGAAACATTTTAATCCCAGAGACTAAAGCCAAAATCTCCTTTGTTTCAATGCAGTTGTGGTTAGTTTTTTGTTTACCTGATGCTTCTAAGCTGTGCTTCCCCGTTACACTCAAACATCTGTTTGAAGCACTGTAGACAAATTCATGTGTGATTCACTATCACATCTGTAGATAAGTACTCCTTTAGTTAACACTTCCAGTTTCTCAAATGTTGTATTAATATTTACATCCTGTGACTTGGGGTGTCTGTGCGCAGTAGAATTTGCAGGTTGCTGCTCTAAACATCTAAATCAAGCACACATTTGTGTTTTTTCTGTAGTTTGCCACTCTGAGAAATCATTGCACTGCTTTTTTTTGTTTGGGGCAGGCATGTTAGTTATGACCTCCACTTTGCAGTGATCTATTGTACACCTCTTTTCTTCCAGGTGTTTTATTGCTATTACATGGAACTAGCGTTGTTGCTTTCTTAGTTTTAGCTCAGCAGCTCTGTCTCTTTCCACAGCTCTTTAGGGCCTTTAGTCAAACTCCTCTCTTTTACCTTGGATCAAAATATTATCCATCAAAGCTTTAGTGTCCTCTCTACCATCAAAACGTGGTTGTATTTTCCTGGGACATGCCTAGGGGGCTGAACACCACTCAAACATCCCTCTGAGGAAACAGTGTCTCCTAAAATAGTTTTTTGAAGATGTACAGTGATGTTCTCTGTTTTTCTAGGGGCATCTGTCAGCACCCTGCTGATGAATCAGAGCCACCTCTTCAAAGAATTTACCCCTTGTAAATGGAGGAAAATATTCCCTTTATACAATACACACATTGTTTTCCTTGGTCTGAGTGTACAAGAGAGGTTCAGTATGGATTCTTTTCTTGCACTCTAGCAACTTCTTTCTGCTTCTACTTTCTGTGATTCTTATGGCTGTAATGCTATCAAATTCCTCTTTTAGTATCTGCACTGGGGAGACAGGCTTTTTTCAAATTTATTTGAAGTAGCATTAATCAGTGAGTGGCTGACATGTTCAGTGCTGTGTTGAGAGTTTCCCTGAGTCTGGTAGACAGGTTTAAGCTCCTCCTCAGTAATTCTGGTTTCATGTTTCTCCTCCCCTTCTCTGTTTTTCA
>Ga0065711_1027498_pt1 | contig 48804 bp, 19 predicted proteins | sample Hoacrofraction12_FD_59098 | JGI IMG/M metagenome (GOLD analysis project Ga0065711, IMG submission 59098) | Hoatzin crop microbial communities from Cojedes, Venezuela - Epithelial fraction 12 v2 (version 2) | ecosystem: Host-associated > Birds > Digestive system > Esophagus > Crop | place... | reverse complement strand
AAAAAAAAAAAAAAAAAAAAAAAAAAAAAGGCATGTGGTCTAATTGCTCAATTATTTTGTGGTTTGCTGATGTAGATCTTGCAATAGAGAACAGAGGTTAATCGTATGGCCTGATGGGAGTGTCATCACCCTTGCTAAGATCTACAATATAGTAAGTAGACCAGAAAAACCTGTTTAATCTGGAAAACTAAATACAAATATTTTCTGTGAGTAACTGGAAGGGTAGAAATATCTGTCAAATTTGAAATACTCAAAAACAATTCCTTGTTTTACAAGCTAAGAAAAAGTCAACATGTATGATGTTACCACCACTATCTATGCCAATATACAACATACACTGCAGTGTATCCATCGTATCAGAGTCAAGAGGAGCAGCAGTAGGATGGACAAGGCCACGCTACTGACTTCCTTTAAAGCCATCCTTCCTGCCTGAGAACTTTTCATATTATTTTTTCTGGTTGTATGCAGTTCTTCTGGTGACTTCTCCCCACCCCAGTCATATACCTTTATACTGGCAGACACGGCTCTAGAACATATCATGCTTTAATTGCACTAAAACAACACAAGTCACAAATTTTACTAAAATTTTAATGTGTGAACATCCTTGAGAAAGAAAAACAATCCCAGAGCTCAAATCAATGGCTGAAAGATTCACAAAACTCATGCAGTCAGAAAAAAATCCTTCCTTACTTAGCAGCACATCATGGTACATGCACAAAAAAACCCATGAGCTGATTCCTGACAACTACCCCCAGGGATTAATCCGAAGTCACGCATACTACAAATTAGACTGCAACTAGCAGAATTTAAGTAGTCTGAGGAACTGCAAAAATCAGAACCAACACGGCGAAGTAATCCTGACCAAAACAAACATTAGGTAGTAGATGGGAGGATGAGTGGGGAAGGAGGGTGAGAATTTCATTTGAAAGTGAAGGAAGACAAAACCGTTTGTACACTACTTACTCCTGTAGGCTGAAATATCAGTCCATCCACTTCATGGCTAACTTCTCTAGCAAAGCTTCCTTCCAGGAGCTGTAGAACAAAAAGGGAAATAAATCTTTTTTCCATAAAGAAATACTTCACTTAGAAGACTGCACATCAAAGCAGATTATACATTACTACTGCCATCATTTGCTAGTAAACTGCTTATTTAGGGTTTAACATTAGAGCTTGTGAAATGTCAACACAGAAAGCTTCGACAAATCAGCAGTTTTTACATAGAACACTCAAGGCTCAAACAAGTTTTAGGGAGGTGAACCTTTACAGCCTTATTCAAGGAAAAAGTCTTTGTCCAAAAAGAAATATTGAGAAATCACAAGGATTCTATGCACTACAAGATAAAGACAAACCAGTTCTGATATAGGACACCACAGTCATTTGTGGACAAATTAAAAATGACATTTACCACTTTAACATGCAAGTAGCACTTACTTTAGATTGCAAATATGTACTGAAAAATATTTCAGGGCAGCATTCAAAATATATGTTTGGCAGACTCCCTAACTAGGGCATAACCTAGTAACATAGCTACGCTCCTGTAAAATAACTGTCTGAACTAATCTGGATTTAAATATTCTGTTCTACATTTTCAAAGACTGTGAAATCCATATGGAGGTGAATACATCCATCAAGGTGGTATTTACCAGAGGAAAACCATCTAACTAAGCAAACTAATGAAACCAGCCAATCAACAGTTACAAGAATTGATGATACACTTCCATGTTAAACTACGACTTGTCTAAGGAAAAGCAAATAACCATCAAGAACTACAATTGTCAAGTAATGGCAAAAATTAGGAGAATTACAAAATGCCTCTTTATTAATTTCAATTTATATTTTACTGTAGAGATGAAGACACTATCCTGAAGTTGTAGGTGCTTTTAGTAACATCTGAAAAATTTTGACGTATAAATAACCACATAGTCATAAAACAGCAAATACAGAAACTCAATAAATCACAGTCAGTTTTAAAAGCAACATTTTGGCCTAGACTGTTAATTTAGTATCATTGCCTCTGTATAGTCCAACTTAAAACAAGACCTACTGACTAAATTATTCAAATCAAGTATCAAACTCTGCCCTCAGTAAACAGTAGAAGCATGAAAAGAGTTGAGAATTAACATTTGTATCTCCCTATGGGCTGTACAACTCAAAGCAACAATCTTAAAATAGATCAAAAGCCTGATGGCCAAATATTATAAACAATAATAATATAACATGATGTGTCATTTAAACCTCTAGTTGTTTGCACAGAATAATTAACCATTTTGCTACAAAAACCCCTAGCTTTTTTTCCTTATCCACAGTCATTAGCATATTTGTGCTTATAACTGCATCTACAAATACAGCTTTCACTATTCAGCTTTTAGAAACAATTTAATTGAAAAACACACTCTATGACTGTACTCTCATGTGGTGAAATACTTTAAGACTATGAGTAAGAAATCCTCCAGCGAAACACTACTTTTCAGTACAGCCGATGCTTGGAATGTGAAGCTGCAGCTTGCATTTACCTATTCTCATTTTGAAATTTACATCTGAGGCTCACGATCCTTTACCAGATGTCTATACAAAATGAGGAAAAAAAATAATCTGCAATTCTTTCAAAAGTTCATTGTTAATCTGTGCTTCAGCAGAGAAATAAGTACATTGGAAAATATTTAAACAAACGTTAAAAAGTTTAAAATTTTTTTTTTTTTTTAATTTCTACACCAGCTAAGCCTTCTACGGATCCCTTGCAAGGTTACTGCACAGTTTGGAAACTCACAGGCCAGTGAAAAAACCGTAATAAGAATACACTTGTTATTTACAAAAACACATGGAAAATATTTCATTAAATTCAAGTACCAAAAAAACCTCTCTCAGAATACAAAACCCTACACCTTTTCTTTTTAAAGACAAACTTGAAATCAGCTGAGGCTATACTTTTTATACATTTCTAGCTATCTTTTTTAAAGGCACTAACCAAACTGGCAAACAGAAACCGATCATCTCTGTTTCTGCTTATTGGAAGTTCTTACAGGAATTTGAGGATATGGCTACTTCGGTGTTGGAGCTTACATGAACTGCATTATTTACTCTTTCCCAAAATAAAACTTAAGAGTATAGAAACAATCTTTTAATTTGAAGTGTGTGACTCAGCCAGGTAAAGCATAAAATTACTATCATGCACTGTTTTACTTGTAGCTCTCTCCATTCTGGTCTACACGTAGTTGAACTACATTAAAGCACTATTACAACTTCATACATGGAGGGAGAATAGAAATTCAAAATTTATCATTTAAAAAAATGTATATTCCAGTATTCCTTTTTATTCACTACTCTAGCAGAATTATAAAATGCGAAGGATTGCTAAGAGCTTGCATTAATCTTAATTAATCTTAATGCTAATAGCTAAAATGCTCTTAGCAACCTGACATCCAGTTTCAGACTTGAACTCATTCTCATTTTGGAGGTCCACAGTATTCTTATTACGACATCGCCTATCAAATGTCAATTATATATCAAAGACAAAAGGATTTTAAAACCAGGACATAACTCAACAGATAACTAAAACTCTTTGTGCTCCCAGTTATTCTGCTTTCATTCTCACCTGCTCCTTTACAAGTATTTCAACGATAACATTCTAGAAAAGAATTTTTACTAGAAAGCATTAACAATTTAGGGGAGGGGGAGTGAAGTGGGAAGGAGGGAATGGAAATTTTCTCTGAGCTTCCTCCCATACACACTTCTTGAGAATTAAACTATTTAAGGTTGTCTGTGAACAGCAGAATATATACCCATTGAATATTGCAGAAAGTTTGGAACAACAGGAGAATAAGCAGAAAAGGAATGTTTGACATATAAGCAAATATTTTTGACACTAAAAATATAGTTGATATAAGGTTTTAGGTGTATGAACTTACAATGCATATATCATGGTTCATCTTTTAAAAAAACATGTTCCATTTTCCACACATATTAAAATTTCTAATTAACTTGAACAGAACGGTCTTTTCTAATCGGCATCATGATAAATGGGACACCTGCTTGACTGGGATGACTGCCAGGGATCAGATAAAATGCAATGCCTCTCAGTGACATTTTGTAAAAGATGGGTAAATGATGCATGCGAGACAATTCTCCGAGCATGCCATTCCTTGTCGCCTCGTGGTACCTATTTCCACCTGTGAACCCCTTTGTCCACTTCCTGCAGCTTCCTGCTGCCCTGTGAACATTGCACTAAACCACACACTCCTACTACAGTTTATTATTTAAAACTTTTCCTTTCTTACTTTAGAACTAAATTTAAAATTACTGCCACATCTAATAATGTTCCTCTGATGAAAAGAATGGTATAATCGCATGGAATGAGTGGAGCCGTACGATGAGGAAAAGGATTTCTCTGTGCTCTTTAACCGCTGAACTGAGGAGCTGCAGGAGGTCACCAAACGCAGCACCAATAACCTGTGGAAGATCATTTTGCTGAAACACTGATCCAGTCAGCAGAATTTCTTGAATGAATAATTGAAAAACCATGCTTTGGACATCTCTCTATACTTCTCAATAAAGAAATCACTTGGCTCCTCCAGCACGGAGAACAATTTGGTGGATATAGATTCCATATAATGCTAGTAGGTTTTTATTAATGTCTTTAATTAAATTAATGGCAAGCCATGCAATTCTGACAAGTTTTCAGATGTCACTTTATTCATAAAATGAGTAAGTCTAGTAGGTACTACTGTGCCTTCTCCTCCCCCTTACAAAAAAAATCTCATGGAAACACAATGCCTGTGAGAGTTCCAAAACATAATGATGTCTCTGCAAAGTCATACTGACTTTCTGCAAAATAATTTGTCTAAGGTCCTTGCACACAACTATTATCAATCTGCTCTGTCACCATACGCAAATATTCCTGACCATTTTGTCCATAGTTCTGATTCATAACTGATACCACTTGTTAGCCTACTCAGAGATAAAGGAAAAAAAAAAATCCCTTCGCATTTTATAATACAAGACAAATATACATCCATTTTCCTTGCTTTTTCAATTTCAGAACTGCTATACGCTTCATTCAGTTTCAAGTCAAGCTAGAGCAACTCTGCCTGCGCTAGTCCCTAAACAGTTTTTCAGCGCCACCTTCAAATCACCTGTCATCTACCTCGTCCCTGCACAGCAAAAGCTCCAACAGGGAACACACTTTATTCAAAAGTATTAGTTATAAACAAACTATCAATCAAATTGGCAGTTAACTAGAATGTAAAACACCTTCAGACCTCAGCATACTGTCATTTGACAGAGCCAGTGTCTTCACTGGCGTAATTTCAGCCCAACTCGCAGGGCGATCCCTTCCTCTGATAATGACAGCCCTCATCATCAGACCGCAAAGTAATTCTCACATCCTGACAACCGTCAGGTTTTACAGACATGGAGCCATAAATCTCTGTATAGATACTGCAGATTCTTTTAAACTTCTTATACCGTCTTCAGAAACAGATTCAGAAGTTCTGAATGTTGTTCTACCAACAACCACTTTTTAAAAAAGCAAACAATTATTCTGGTTCTTTCCTTGCACTTCTCTAAAAGAGATGGACTATTCTGCTTCTACAACAGGATATTGCTCCTGTTTTATTTTTACATGAATTTATTTCATTTTGCTTGCCAGTTTCTGTATTTTTCTATTTTTACATGACAAGCCCCTCAATAGCCCTGTCTCACCTCAGTATACACTCTTCCATGAGTTCTTAATTATCCAAGTTCAACACAAAAATTGTTTACTCTAACACTGGTTGGTGATGTATTTAAGACATCCTAGAAAAAATTTTACATCCAAAGTGGGAGGTACAAATCTCTTCTAATGTACAGTGGTTTGACAACATTCAATAAAACCCCCTTGAATTTAATGTGTCTGCTACTAAGAGAAGTATTTTCATCATGTTTTTGCTAATTCACAAGACAAAAAAAATTCACTTCTATTTCTACATACAGAAGTCTTTGAAGAAAGCATCTATGAATCACAAAGCCAGCTGAAGATCTGTGTAACAAAACCAGTACTTCCATTGGATAGCCGCCCTGGATTTCAGTTTAAAACAAACACACACAAAAAAACTACAACCCTGCTTAACAAAACTATTTTTGCTTAAAAATCAGAATTGAAATCTGGATCTCCCTTGTTACAAGTAGAAGAAAAATACATTGAGAATAACCTATTTTATAATATCTTCAGCAATCCTGGTTTTGACTGACATCTGAAATCCTACAGAATGACTTCTACTTTAAGTTCAATGAAGTTAAAACAATGCAAAAACAGTGTGGCTCAGATTCATCCCCACTATCACATTTCCCAAAATAAACCAATTAATCAGTAATAGGCAATGATGGCGCCACCATCCACACTGCTAACATTATAAACTCCAGCTTTCAAACATCTCATTTTGAACATGAAGCCTCCTGGAAAAGAATTAATCGTGCTGTTGGTGGGGTATAAGCTTCCCTCTAGATGATACACAGGCTACTGTGCAATGCCTGAAAATATTATCAAATGCAGCTTAATGTCAGGTGAGGGAAGCTGGTCCCTCTAAGCTGCAGTTGTAGCCTCTGCTCCTTCCTTCTCCCCAGAATCCTCCCAGTTTCCCCTGTTCTGCAGCATCGTTTCTTTTTTGGTTTGGTTTGTTTCTAAAAGCAGAGAAGGTATCAAGAATTAAACAGCTCCTTTTGGTCTCAAAGCAAAACAGCATCAAACAGCATGTGCGTAACTGTATTCTAAGGGGGGAAAAGTTTCATGTATTATTTAAAAATAAAACTCAAAATCTCAAACTTTCTACAAATAAAAGTTGGCTAATTCACATTTTAAGAGAAGCAGAACCCAAAATAAAGTGCTCAGAGCAGTTCTGATCTCAGTTTGTTGACTGAAATTATTACAAATACATGGTAAAACTCTCAAAACAATCTTCAGTGACTCTGAGGAATACAGAGCTTTGGGAATTAAAGGGAGCACATAGCCTCTGAAAAATGGAAAAAAGAAAAAAACCAAACACCACCTCAAACTGAATCCACTCAGACATTTAGCTTTTTCATACTCTGGATACCATTCACCTCTCCTAGCATTAGCATTTGAAGTAAAACAGCTGACCTACACAAATCTAGTGTAAATTAACAGTTTGGGGGGAGACGGGAGAGGATCAAAGACAGTTCCACTACTTCTTGCCCCAAACCAGACGTATCCTGGATCACCAGCTCAGACTAGCTTTCAGACAGCTACGAGGAGGAGACGAAACCCTCTCCTCTCATGCATATTTAAGTTCCTCTTCAAGTGATATGCTCGAATGCCAAATCGTTTTTTGGAAAATTGTGCAGTCTCCAGTTACAGCATGCTGTAAGGGCGAACCACACTTTTTGTCAAGTTGCTCCAATGAACTATTCCATGTGCAATCAAAAAATTAATGCCTACTTATCAGCAATTTTTTTTTTCTTCTTGAAACTTTTCTTCCATGCTCCTCTATTTGATAGACGCTGATCAAGTTCACCCCTGAGAGGTTTCTTAGGCAAATAAACCAGCTTCACATTTCAAACATTTCACAAGGAAGCAGACAGAACTTTTCAATAATGTCTCTTCTAAACTCTGTGTTGAAAATTTTTTTCATCAGCTGAAACCATCCCAGCTAGACTAGACAGAATCTTCCAGGATAGCCATAGCAGCAGAAAAACCTGCACTCCCTGCTCTCTTCTACAGGAGTCTCCTTTCAAGGAGTTCTCCGGACACATGAGCACTTGCCAAAGAATTTCACCAGCCGATGGCTCACTACCACTGGCTGCTTGACTCAAAGCGGCTCCTTCCAAGTAACCATGAAGGTCCTGAAAGCACGGCCCACGATCTCACGAGTGTGACCTCGCACATACAAGTAAATGTTTCTGCTTGCACCTCGTGATTCCAAAAGGTGTAAGTCGCATTTCAACAGCAACATTTACTTCCCTCATGCAAACATCAGTAACCTGTCTCTCATTTATATGATTTCACATTTTCTTCCAAATCACCTGTAAAAATGTTGAAGAGCAGATTTTTAATCAATTTAACATGACCCAGTTTCCTCTGCACTATTCTCATTTCCTAACAAAAATACGATATGCTATCTGATGTCAAATGAGGCAAAACCCAGTACTTAACATATTAACTAAAATGTATCTTTACAGTAGGGTAAAGTCCAGTTCTATAATGCATCCTCAATTATTCATTGTATTTGACTGTCTTAAAGATTTTCAATTTTTGTTTGCTGGGAAACCAGCAACAAAGAGGCAAGAAAGGAAACGCAGCATGATAACTGGGAGTACAGTCAGAAAACCACAGCTTATACTTAATATTTTTAAGCTAATATACTAAAAAATTCACGAAGTTACAAAGTATTTCATGGCCCACGATAATAGTCTTAAATATGCTTAAACGAAGAGCAGGATCAAAAACTATAGAAAATAAATTAAAAACGTAGCTTCTTAAGAAGTAATTATTTAAAAAAGTTTTATATGCTCATTAAAAACCAATATATATTGAAGAATAACTGCTACAGCTCCAGTAAAGCTGTGAAATGACTTATTTTGCCCTAACTGCATAAGGAACGCAAAGTATAAAACTTCTCACTTGCTCATTACTTGAAAGGAAATGTCATGCTCTTGGGATGTAAAACCAGTGTCTAATTCAAACTGCGTGAAAATACTTTAAAAAAAATTATGCTTAAAGCTCAAAATCCTATTTTCATGCAGCCATCCACTCAAGATTTTAAATCAAGATATAAACAGACAAAAGCTGTAAATGTTATTTTGTCTGTATGAACATGTGTGAGTTGAAAGTTCTTGATGTTAACCAGCAACTCAGTGCTAACCAAGAAGAGTAAAAGTAAACTCCAAAGGTACATCTGCTTAATAACACCACCACTGTTTTGAACTATGTAATTTGTGGTAACAGCTGAATCATATTGTGATGAAGATCATACCAAATGACTGCATAAAGACACATGGGAATTTTCTCAGTTGACAAAATTAAAAAATACATACTTTTTAAAAATACTATTTTATGGAAAGCCTTTCAGTTTGTTAATTTACTTGAAGCTCCAAAACCAATCACACTGAAAGACTAAAAATAACCTCTTTGCAGAGTTAATCATACAGAACATTTTGGCTCAAAAGACATTAAAAACACCTAATTACCGCAATGGATTTGTTCCCTATAAGAATGGAAGCAGATAATGGCAGCAATGTGAGACTGATGTTCACTAATATGATCAAGAGACTAATTATTATCCATGAATCATTTGTAGCATTCAAAACTTGATTAATGTCAGGTCAAGTTTAACATGTGATAGGTTTTATTAGTAATGCTCGGCTATCCCACAGCTTGTCAGTTTAAGCGAGTGCCATCTGTTAGGCGTAGGAATAGCCAACAGCCACAACAAAAGCACAGTGGATACAACTGGTCACCGAAGTATGTTTTAAGAATTCCATAAGGGAGCTACCCTAATAATTTTAAACACACTAGACCAGAATCCAGCACTAAACGACCCGCTAAAGACAGGAAACTTGCAGCCCAAAAAGCAAGCACACAAGGCAGGCTTTTCTCGCTTTAAAGTTTGACCAAATGAGCGTTTACTACGACTGGATTCAGCTTCACAGATTGACCAGTCTCCAGCAACAAAAATTCTCTTGCAAGAGAAATATGCATAGCTGCTTCTCTACACCCCTTCATCATCTTAGCAAGTATTCCTGTACAGAATACACTGCTTTACCCTTTAAAGCATCACTCGTGGTATTCAAGTACATACGGCCCTAACTAATGGCTCACGTAGCAAAACACTGTTAGAAGACAACTAACCTGACATTCATATTCCACTAGAAAATATTTACCGACAGTCTCCCACTTGTTCTAATCACAGAAAACGACAAGAATAAATCTCATTGCAGTAGGCTCGCTTTCTAGTATTTCGCAGCACTTTGCGGGTGGCCAACTTGACCGGGGGTCCCTTCTCCCACATGCAGCCCACTCGCAGCTCTTGCAGCAGGACGGGACCTCAACCGCCATCCGAAAAGCTCACCTGGGCACCTCCACAAACCTCCACAAGCTCCAAACTAATCATAGCAGGAGCAGCAAGGCTGAAATAACACAAAGAGGCAACAGACAGGTGCGTGCACAGAGAGGCAGGAAGGTGACCTAATTCTACCTGGGTTTGCTCCTGCACCTACGTAATCTCCTCTGGTCTAAAACTAGTTAGAAACTCAGCAGGAGCACTGAAAGAAACATTTCTTTACCTCACAGCTATCACAGCTACAACAGCCCTCTCAGATGTATTATAAATATGTTCTCATTTGATGGCTCTCTCGCATTCTAAGTGGATGAAGCTGAAAGGCTGCAGACTCCGGCTGCCACTAGCGTGACTTGCGGTCTGCATTTCAGCTCCAAGTGTTCTGTTTTCTGACTAAGAGCGTGACGTGCAGGGCTCCCAGACTCCTTAATGTCTTGATGTAAAAGCCAAGTATTCTGAAGACTTGATACTAGTAGGTCATAGACCATAAACAACATCATAATTCAAAGAAACATAACTACTGTACAGTTTCTTCCTCAACCATTTGCCCACATAATTTCCTAGCCGATGACTGATAAGGACCCAAACTACTTGTGCCTGGGCATTAGAATTGTAACTAATGACACCACTCTTCATTCACTGTCTTTTAGAAGAGCAATTCTGCAGGGAAGTCTTTACCAGAGCCCACGTATTCTTTCCAGGAGAGGAAGGCAATATAAATTCCTGTTTACACTCCAGTGATGGGGAATGAGCAACACCTCCAAGCAAGAAAGCCAAAGAGATTCATCCCTTCTATCTGCAACTTGCTTCGTGTCATGATTGAGCCACTTCTGAAAAAAACAAGTTATTGCACACACTGGACTCTCAGACCTTTCCAAGCACCTACTGATACTGCTACCAGCTTCACAAGGGAATGTTACAATTTGCTTTTTTCATAAAGAACTTAAAGCAAGAGAAATCATATATATCATCTTCTGAAATCCTTGCTACTACCCCTCCGAAAGATTTACAGAAAGCCATCTCCAGATATATGATTAGCTGCAAGTTACTGTAGTCTGTGATGGGATGCAACTGCCGATACCAAGAAGGCAGAAGAACCGCACTAGCTTGATTTCATTACCCAGCCACAAGGGAGAAAAATGCTATAGTGAACAACAACAAAATATATTGCGGAGGTGGCAGGGAATAAAGTTTGATGGTTCTATTTGGTTTTTTTTAATCTCTTTTTGGGTTTCCAGCTAATTATTAACTGCATTTTTTAAAGATGCTACTAACACTAGCTATATGCCAATGTTCCTTCATAATCTGGGTAAAGATTTTTAGAAAAACATCGAGCATGCTGCAGTAAGAGCCCCACTGAGCTATCACCAGTTTGCTGGTTCTGAGTGAACAACTCCAAAGGTCAGGTACCTAATATATTCAAAACAATACCCAAGAATAACACGAGTGCTATGTGTGTTAATGCTTAATTTGACAGCACATCTGCATTCCTGAATTCAAAATAAGCATTAGGCATTTCTCACTGTCAATCTCTTCTCAAAAACACATTGAGAAATTGACATCAATTAACTACGACGTTTTCACATGCTTCTTTCAAATAAGAGCTATAGGCTACTTCACGAAACTTCAGTTGACTTCAGTGATAGCTTCAAAATGAAACACAGATTCCTCGAAGCTGTGAGGGAATGCCACGGCCAGACAGCAACAATATATTTCATATTTATTTTACCTGATGAAGAAACAGAGCGATATACTTCATAGCTCGGCCATTTAATTTACTGTGCTTTTGCCAGTTCTCTATTTCAACCTGCGAGGTACCTTCAGTCTTTTCTTTCAGGGATTGGGACTTTGTCCCAATCACTTTCCCCATGCTTTCCTACCTGGTAGGCACTTGCCTGAAACTAGAGTCCTGCTGGAGCTGGAGGAGGTTTAACAGGTGCCACTGGCAAATTCTTTGACCTTTTTACAAATGATCTACAATCTGTGACATTCCCGAATGGATGGCAGATACTCAGTAAAGTCTGTTGTTACCCAATGTCCCTAACCGAGCACGACTCTCCCACTAATGTTTACAAGCTCCCTAATACTGTGGGTTTGATCAAACACAACATTCAAAAGTTCTTCTGATGTCAAAGGAAAAAATAACATTGAATTGAGTGCAATGGGGCCAAGTACATTTTAATTTGCTCTCTAAATCATCTTCCAATGTTACAAACTTGGTAGAATTTATCTGTTATCCAGCCCCTTTGTAAACTTCTACAACATTAATCTGGTCTCTGGTTGTCAAGAATGCGGACAGGCCTGTTTTAATTAAATCAGATAATTAAGGATCATGTTTTATTAAGCATTTCCACTAAGACTCATCACCAAAGACAAATTTGTATATACAATAATTCAACTAGACATAAAATGAATATTCAAGAATATAAAATTTTCATACATTTATGATTACAATGCCTGATTCAAACTGGGCTAATCTATTCCACTGGGCACTGATACAGTGATTTTAACACAAAAAATGAAGATTTAACATTATATTCTCGGTGTTTAAAAACATCTGATTCTTCTGCTATGCAATGGCACTTGAGGGCTTTACTTGCTACAAAGTTGAAACTAAAATTTGCCACTAAGGCCATAACAGTAAAATGCTAGGATTTTATTATGTCTTGATTTTAAAGAACAATAATAAATTTGTACAGTATTTTTTTTGCAAAGCTGGGCATATCACAAGAAAGAAAAGAGGTAGCAGGAATGTCCTATAATCTTGTATCATAATAAATTTGCTTTAAATTTCACCCCCATCTTTACAATTGTCTCTGGGCTTTTATTCATTTTATCCAAATTAAGCAAAGTCTCTTGAACATCATTCCAATACGAGAAGGCTGATGGCTTCCCTGTGGAGCTGTATTGCCAGGAGGCAGTTTGGAAAGTGACAGGCTGTGAAGTGGCACAACGGACAATATTAAACAGTTGTCCCTCAATTAACAAGTGGTGTGACCCACTTAGTCACCACAGCTGAGTCCTGTAACTAATTCAGAAGACATCAAATACACCAATTCAACTGGCCATACTGGGATACCAACTGGTCATTAGGTCCGAACAGATTCACATTTTCTCTGTTTTGGTACTACACCACAAAACTGAAAGCAGAAATCACTGTTAAAGACATTTTTCCTACTTAGAAAAGCATATTCTTTCCATTGCACAAATTTCAGAGCTTCCAAAACACAGAAGTAACAATTTACAAAAATGTTAGAATGCGCAACGCTAATGTCAAAATGTTAAAAGGTAAACCGAGCGTGTACTGTTCTGATGTTTAAACTTACAATTTGCACCAAGTAAAATGTTTCATCCATATGCCTTTCTTTTTCCATTAGTTTCATTGTTTTCTTTCCCACACTTGTTCGGCAAGTCAGAATTCAATTATATATTCCACATGTGAATTATTCTACATCAATTTAATTTGTACCACTAGCAATATCTAACATGGGCCACTGGTTATGAAAATAATCCTTCATGGAAATATTCAAGACTGTTTCTTTTAACTTCAGTAGATCAATTGTATAAAAATGTGAAATGTAACATGTGAATAATTAAACCAAAAGCAAAAAACTGTTTCCCCTTTTCCCTAACCAAAATCATACTGTGCTGAAATATTACACTTGACCTTCAACATCACAAATAATAATAATCAAAAGCAAGTAGCCTAATCCTCTTTTGTTAACTCTAGGAAATGAACACAGATTCTTGTTTGTGAATGGGTCTCCTCAAGTGACTCCACCAGATCAAGGAGGCTGAAAAGTTCGCCACAGCTGAGTCTTTTTTTTTTCCCTAGCATGAGGGAAAATCTTTTGGTGTAAAGCTGGAAGACCTGACTCTTGACAGCGTTACACTTCCAGGAGATGTCCCTTGACCAAGGAGAGCATGAAGCTGATTTCACCTATGAGCTATGCCAGGCTTCAGGTGGTACTTGAGACCTCCAGAGCAAACCCTTTCCCTCACTTGGACCTTCACACAGGCTTGCCTGGGCTAAGAGGTTTTCAAGGGACAGCTACAGTCCATAAATTGCCTTATCAACAAGACTTCTAAAACTACAAAAAAGAAGCACAGATAAACATTGCTGGCCAAATAGTTCTTGCACGTTGTACAAAACAAACAGTTCATCGTGGAAAACAATGTCTGCCTGACCAACTTCCTCCAGCTTTTAGAGACGACCAATCTTTAAAGATGACCTTTAAAGGTCCCTTCTGACCCAAACCATTCTATGATTCTGTGATTTAACTAAAGATTGGTACATAGTATGTTTCCATTTGGTAGTAGCAGAGGTAATCTAAAGCACATAAGCAGAGTTTATGAAATCTTTTTGGTACTGGGAACAGACTATAAATACTATCTTGATCATGGAAGTAAAATGTGAGGATTTTGAGCACCTGAGCAATGCCTGCCAATGGAATACAAACCTCCACTGAAATTTCCAAACAGCAACACAGAGCTGGGAAGCTTTAATCACAAGAGCATGACTCTCACTTTAGTGGAAACACCTCTCAGCAAAAAGACAGCTGAAAACTCGGAGAAAGGGGCAGAGGGGAAAGAACAGAAAAAAAGCAGTGGAAGCATATATAGGGTCACAGTCCAAATAATAACACACATTCCTGCAAGCCCAGCAGAAGGGGAAATCCTGGGATCCCTATAACTCTTGGTCTCTGTCCAAAGAATAATCAACGATACTGAAAATATGGCAGAGCAAAAAGCATACTCCTTGTTTTAAGGGTTATGTAATTTGTGAGAAGAAGAATAACTATTTAATAACCCTGTCAGATTCAGTGGGCTGTCCAATATTTCTGAAAGCTGGAGCAGGTTAATGAAGAAGGCTCAAGCACTGGTGACAAAACTGCAAGCTGCTGGGCTGTGTGATCTGCTGTGGAAAAAACTGCGGCCTCCCTGCTGCACAGAAAGCAAAGGAACACCCAGAGGCAGCTGCACACCCTGCCAGCCCTGGTCTACAAAGTCCCTGCTACCCTCATCCTCCCACTGCCAGAAATTGTGTTTACCAAGCAGTATCCTCGTCATTCCAGTGCTGCAGCTGGTTGCATGAAATAGTTGCAGTTCAAGCACTGAATTTTAAGTGGTAGTAACCTACATCCAGCTCAAGAGCCACAGTTTGGTCATCTATTTCATATCACAATTTACAAAGCTTCCACTTGGTCTGGTTGGCTGTCTTTACCTTTAAAATTCAGATGGTAAATTAATTTTGAAAAATCAGGCTGCAGTACTACATGTTGGGATGCAGGACAGCTGCCAAGTGAAGATTTTAAATTTTACTACAAGAGTAAGGTAACATCTTTCCAGCTTCTTATTCGTTACTTTACTAGGTTCCTCAGGTCAACCATTATTTGCATTGCATAAAGAAAAGCACTCCAAAAAGAAGATTTGAGCAAGGATAACCACCAGCACAAGAGCATCTAAGGGTGGAATAAGGCAATACTGATTTTGCAACATTTGACTTTCCATTTTTGGGGAGATGGAAGAAGACAAAGTGAGGAAGAAACATACAAAGCAAAGAAATAAAAGCAAACAGAAACAAAACGGTAGAGGGGAAATGGGTTAGAAGATAATTAAAAGGAGAGGAGATGACAAACAGGCCAAAAATCTGGACCAGAACAGATGGAGTGAGGACTTCAGTGTAGGCCAGACACCGAAGAGTGACTGCCAACTCTGGGTCAGGAAATGCAGGACTGAAAGGTGAGCTGATTAAGCTGCTCCTTAAGGCATAGAAAATAAAAACAAAAATAAAAGCAGAGGAAACAAGTCTTTTTGGCATTAAAAACCCTCCAGATGGTAACATTCCCCCTCCATCTAGATATGGAACTCAAAATCTCCAATAAATAGACAGAGATTGCTTGACACTTCTGCTGCTGCCATTGCTGCCATTGAATTCTCTCATCTTCTATCCCGTGACTGCAAACCTTCTCCGCATTTTTGTCTGTAGGCTGCTTGGTGACATAGACAGGGCTTTGTGGTCATTTACGGTCAGTTCTGGATTAACAGCTCTCTTGGCAGACATGGGTGAGCTATGTCCATATAGTCTGCCTTTTATCAGAGTTCATTTTTTTGGGACTATGCAAATACGAGCTTTCAGCTGCCTGCAAAACACTTCACACCAGCTTCCGCAAGTGATGTACTTACACAATCTCCCTCATCCTTAGAGGTTCACAGCTGCCTAATGTTCCAAAGCAAACCACCTCAACAGTAGCTACACATTTATTGGTATAAACTTATAAACATCCCACCTTCCCTAACTACAACAAAAGCAGTTTCAAAAAAAAAAAAAAATTCAGATGTCAAATCAACCAGGAGAACAAAATCAGTCATCTGTCAGTTCACAGATCTGACTGAAAACTTTCAAGAAGATCCTAGACCACTGAATCTTCTAGCAGAGATTACTCACCTTCATTCTAATCCCTCTAGGACAAGCTGTCACTTTAAACTCAGATAATAGCCTAAGAACTGACAAGTCATTGACATACAGCGTGCTAGCATTTGAAAAGGGTTATTCCTTTGACCTGCATCATTGTTTAACCTTTAGCCCTATTGTTCCATTGAGAGTGACGGGCACAATTCTCCACGGGACCACAGACCACACAGAAAGGAACTTTTTTCCTACTCCTGCTAGACAGCATTTTCACTAGACATTAGGCTTTAGTGATGACATTCAGGCTGGGACTGTCCACACAAAAAAGCCTTGCAAAAGAACTGTGGGTTGGTTTATGCAATGAAAGCCAAGACTTGCATCATTTCCAAGAGTTTCATTATTTCCATGTACCGACACTTCCTGTTTCACATAATGAAGATAATGCCCTTGTCGAAAATGCTAAAATATTTGTAGAAATAAATGCTAAGGCTCCAAGGCTAAGAATATGCAGCATATGAAGCATTAACCTCATTGGTCTAATACTTTAGTATCAAGAAAGCCTAAAACTCAGCTTCTTCCATAAACTGCTGCTATCTTTACTTACAGGTGGGAGAGCTGGCAGATTTCAGCATACCACCTCCTTGAATTCTGATGCACACCAATAAAGGAAAAGAAAGCAAGCCATGCAACAAAAATGACCTATCATGCAAGTGTAATGACAAACAGCAAAGACTCAACACTGCTCAAAAATATCTTTCTAAAAGAATTTGGAAGTTACATTAAAAGGTAAAATAGCTCACAGAGTACATGTGTTTCCAGCTAAAACTAAAGGAGTAAACTGTTTAATGGCTCCTTGATTATGGAGGCAGACAAATTTAGCGATACTGCTTTCTCCATTAAAGTTGAACAAGGTAACATTTTTAGATTCTGAGAATATACAACCTGTCCCCAGGTGACTATCGCTTGCTTCCCTTCCTCCTATCACCAAATCTCAGTCTTACAAAAAACAAACAGAAGTCCATCAAAACATCTTAAAATAACGTTCAAGACAATGTTATAAAGATGTGACACTGTAAAGATATAGCCCTTATTTCCAAAATCCAGTATCAATAACAGAATCAAGGCAAAACTCTAAGCACAGTCATACTTTATAATTGTACTTTAAAAGTCTATTTCATTCCACAATAAATTAGTTTTCAGATTCGGAAAAAAAAAAAACAAACAGCCAGTACTTTTTATTCTGCTATTAAAGTCCCAAATTCATAACTCTGAGAACAATTTCATTATTGGATATATTATATAATACAGTACAAAGTTTACTGCTGTTCCAAGTAATTATTTCCACATTTTCACTGAAAATAACTAAATCTGTGTGGACAACATTCATTTTTCCTGGTATAATTAAAAATTTTAGCCGCTTATTCTGCTGGAATGATGGAGGATGGCTGTGAAAGCAGAGTTCTACAATATTTACTTTCGTGAGGTTCAAACCTCATTTTCACAAACTGATGTTTCTGAAAACAAAAATAAGACGTGATGTGTGGTTCCAGCTGCGGCAATACAGCAGTACACCCGATTCTTTTCTCGACCCTAAGCAAAACCCAGCTAACGCTTCAAAAAATCTCCAAGCCACACTGCCGCTGACACAATCTACTGCTTACACCTCTTACCCCAGCTACTTAGACCAAGCTGACTATTTCCCTTCAGCAGCAGCCATGCAGTACACACATTCCCTGGTTCTCTTCAGGCTCTGTAAGGAGCACAAAGCCTAACAATGCACAGCTGTCTCCAATACTTCTTCTCCAACAGAGCGGCTGCTAACCCGGGATTTTGCGTGACCGAAGGTAGGACTGCAGCGTGCGTATACATACTGCACATCAAGGAAGCCCAACCTATCTCCCTTCAAAACGTACATTGGCTTGTCATTCAACGAGCACAATCACGAAGTATCACCAAGCTCAGAAGCTAAATTTCAGAGTCCCAGAGAAGCTGTAACTGCAAGACTGCTCTCCCAGAACAGCACCTGACACACAAACTTCACTTACAGTGAAGTATCTGCTGAAATTGTGCAAAAAAAAACCAGCCCTTCAAGCAACTAGCTTGCAGATGTCTGTGATGAAAACAGTACTAAAGAGATGGTGTTTGTTTCCTGAATTTTGATTAATTCAGAATACATTCTGACCAGTGGTATGGGTTTTCCACTTTTTCAATCTTGAATATGCAGGTGCAATCAGAGATCTGCCTTATCTGTGGCCAAAGACTGCTATGTCCACTGATCTTTCTTTGAGAACAACAAGCCTGAGAAGCTGCGTCTTGTGGCAGTGAAGTACAAGAGCTCGAGGCAGGAAAGAAACCCACACTTAAGAAAAGGCACACTTTTCCTGAGATCACTCAAGGGTGTTAATCTTCAAGGACCTCCTGTCAAGAAAGGAAGGATCCTGTTAGAACCTTTCTAAAGATTATGGGATCCCGCTCTTCTTGGAGACGAACAAGAAAAATGGCTAATAAAACACAAGGAAAAGATCTACCTAAGCAGGTCCCATTCGTCAGTCCTTTAGCATTCACTCAGCTGCTACCTTCTCTGCAGATGGACTGATGGTTATGCTAAGTCAATCTGAATAAGAGCAGACTTAGAAGCTAGAAGGAATGCCTTGTCTCCCTGCAGACCTTGCTGTGCTGCACACAGAGTGGGTAAACCCTGTCAAGACATCTGTCATTGATGCAAAAGAAACCCAGCTTGCTCCTTCAGCTATACTAATGAGGTACTCATTGCTATGAGTGCATTTGTTGCTATAGTTGCAGAGATGACTGAATAAAAATAGGAAAAAGATCTTTTGGGCAAAGCAATACTATTTTTAAATAGTCCTCTTTCAGAACAGGGCAATCCTTCAAAACAACAGTCTATTCTGACCGCATATAATGAAAAAATCTGGTCATGAAGTTGTGATGAATATGAAGATGTAAACCCTGTTTCATTATACTAAGGAAGTGTTACAGGAATCACACTTACCTAGTTCACAGAGATAATGAAACAAAAAAAAAAAGTATTTTTTGAGGTAAATAAGAGCAACTATAATTCTTAGTCTACATGTTATTCTTTCAAGAATATATTTTTATGGATACTATTCTTTTGAGCAGATACAGATTTGAAATATATTTTGAACATATGATGATTTCCCTTAAGTGTTTACCAATACTGCCTTAAATAAAACTCCACGTCAGTACTGGTAGTACTACCTAAAACTCCTTACAGTTATCATAGGGCACACAAACAATTCTTAAATATTGACATAAAACTTACTTATTGAAAACAACGATCAGATATAAAGCCTCACTAGAAGTTTTCCATTATAACAGTAGTATAATGAACTTGTTTCATCAGAGAACAGTCACTTTAAATCAGGACAAGGATTGCTTAAAACCTGTAACTTACGTTGTACAAAAAGAAAATTTAAAAACCTGTGGTTATTTCAAATCCCAAATGCAGAAAGCTTTTATAGTCTGCCCTGATTGCCATTTAAAAAAAACACTCCAAAACCAAACCAAAGAAAAACAACAACAAAAAAATCATATAACCCCACCAAACCCACATACCCCAGTAAATTAAAAGCATATAGGCACTCTTATCTCAAAGATGTTTTTAAGGTGGTGATAACGCATTAGGGTGAGGATTTATTGACTGAACTGCATTTGCAACATAATAACCGCAAATGCTGGCTGCAATGTCCTTAAGGTTTTACCTGGTACTGTAGACTTACTGATATCTTCAAATACTGTTTTTTAAAAGCCTGAAATATGTAACAAAAAGCAAAGAGATAACTATGCTTCGCACTTTCAGATGCCCTGCTCTCTCAAACTGCCTAAGTCACCACTGTTTCTGTTCCAAGGGCATACTCCTCACTCACAAAAAAAGCAGCAAAACTCTCAGAGAAAAATGAACCCTCAGAGAAAGCAAATGTGCTATACAACTGTACTGCATTTGAGTACAATAATATACAATACAGCCATTGAGTATTACTCACTGTAACTGAGGGGAAAGCAGACAAAAAGAGGCCTAGTTAAAAACACTCTCATCGTTCAAAACATATAGTTTAATAAAACCCAGAATATTATTCCTACTTGCTTCATTTTCCTACCAATTTCATCTAATACATGCATAGGTTCGGTAAACCATAAATGCTTGAAATGATTAAAATAAGAGAAATATAACACTGGCTATTTGCTCTGCACTGCCTAGAGACTCTATCCCTCCTGTTCTCTGTGTGTATCTCCAGCTGATGCATACAGGAATATTATTCACAAAACTGAAGAAAATTTGCCAGAAAACTGCTTTATTCCATAATTCACAAGTTAATCAAACCTGGTGGCAAAGACAAGGACAAAATAAAGAAACATTGTCTAAGCATTAGTGTCAAAAGCAATTATAAGTCTCTTATGAAGCAAATTCTGGCCATGTATGGCTTTTTTTTTTTTCCCTCACCAATATATTTGATGCTTTACTGTGGGGTAATAAGACAGTCAATGTCTTAAAGAGTTTATGCTCAGAGCTTTGAGAAAGGCAGAGAAAGACCAGTAAAAAGCATCATTTCATTGCTGACTTTAAGAAGTATAGCAGTCAGAATTGTTAAAATCCAATACATTGGAAAGCACACAGACAATTCAGAAATCTCTTTTAGACAGGAAAAAAAAAAAACCATTGAGCATAAATATAACTTCCTACGTTTTGGGAAGCAGATGATTACTTCAATAGTCATGTGCTTGCAGGCAATTAGATTTAACTAGCATGAGATTTGTTTACAGATGTGTTCTACCTAGAATTTTTTCTAGGAATGCTTCCAACCATGTTCTTCCTGTGATTTTTAAATGAGGTTAAATAACCTGGAGCTTCAGAACAATTTAGGAAACTATAAATTTATGTAAGAAACCAATTTTTAAGGCACTTTCCTTTTTGTTCTGGTTTCTTTTAATTTCGAGCTCGAAATTATGTGTCCTAGACAAACAGCCTTTTTCCCCTCATGAAAAATTTACTTCAATTAAGATGTTGATCTTAAATAGACAATCCAAAAATACAACAACACAAACCCAGAGAAGTGATCAAAACATTTTATAGTGCTTTATCCACACAAACTTCTCATAGAATTGTTCAAGACTTCAACTTTCTGAAGAATGCTACTCTCTGCCAGGTCTTTTTGAAAGTCCAGCTTATGTCTTCTCTTTTTATTTGCTTTTCAACCACTCTTGGTTAGACAAAATACCATTACTGTTTCTCTTGGGGTGAGATTCATTACCTGCTACAGGCTCAAAGAAATGACAAAAGCAAATGGTAGCCGACAATTTGATGTTCATTGCTCTGTGTTGATGAGACACAGGACTACTTCCAACAGCAGTGCTGAGAAAAATGGGTTTCTCTAGAAGAAAGTATTATCCAGGAGCCATTTAATTCACAGAAGAGAATAAAAGTGTTTTACAGAATGTTAGTATACGACTATACTCAAGAAAAGAGGGCACAATTAAAGACAGGAACTTGTATATATACTTGCAAGTCATACGCATTACTTCAGAAGACATAGGGCAGTATTTTAATAAGTAAAATGTGGATACGTTAACAAGAATAGGGTCTTAGTAATCACTGCTGAACATGAAGTGGGAGTTCAAGCACAACTCGTGACTCTCATACTATGGCCATACGGGGACTGGAAGCAAGAACAACATTATATTCTTACCCACAAAGGAGGACAGTGCAAACAACATTGCCCTCAGACATTCCCTCGAGCTCAGAGAAATTTCAGTCCTAAAGCTATTAACTTCTATGTCATCATTCAAGATTACGAAACTAAAGAATTAGGTTTTGCCTAAGTCCAAGTTTTAAATATGGAAATAGAAATTCAGAAGGAATAGGTAGCCTAAAAACACTTCTCGGAGTATCCTAAACTGCCAGTCACCCCCCAAGTACTGCTGAACACTCGGTGAGCAGAGGAACACGCTGGAAGCTCAAAAAGCTGAGGGCAAACCTATACCCAACACTGCTTTGCTGCCTTCAGCGCCACAACATAAACAACTGAAATCCAGTTTACCTTTCTTGAAGCGTAGATGTCGAAAAATGGTTTGTTTCGAACACTGAATGGTTCCTGTGCTTTGTCGATAAGACCATTCTTCATCTTTTCGTGTCGTGGAAATATAATCTCTTTCTCTATACATGCAAGTCGAACATTAAAATCACAGTCTCCAACAGGCTGTCCCTGCCAAGTTACAAAAATCAGTATTAAAACCAAACACCGAATTATCTGAACAGTCCAAGTTTTCCTTACACAATATTTAGAATCATGTAGTGATTTGATAATATTTTTACATATCTATATGTTTTTGCCAAATACTTGGTTTTCAAGCATTTGTCTTGGGCTTTAAGAGATTTAATCAAATCAAAGTCCATACAAAGATAAAAAGCTATAATACGTATTCAAGCACGTATGAGTTAAATACCTAAATATCTTTGAAGTTAAGCAAAATAATTTAAAGATTCATTAATTATAGCTTTGGATGTAGCAGCTACACACTTTTCCATATAGTTTTCCTTTGAAATTATTTAGCTCATTTTGTTTATAATACTTTTAATGACAATGCAACAATGTGATTTACACAGTTATGCAAACTCATTGCTTTAAAGGCACTATATTGATGCCTTGAAAGAAGCATTAATTACATAAACGTTCACTTTTCTGTCATAGAAAAGAGAAAAATATAGCTGCAGTTGGAAAACGTGCCAATAAACAGTGGCTGCAAAAACCTGAAAGATATGTGATGGCTCTATCATAAAAAGATAGTAAAAGCCCTTCTCTAAGTCCATTATCGTACTCTGACCTTTCAAGATCTGAAATAAAACAGCAGCTTTACATTGCTCTTCATACACTTGGAGCATTGCACCAAATCAGTGTTAGCATTGAAAATGCACATTTGTCAGATTAATAATTGCTTGTAATGGAGTTTATTATATTTTGCGTATTAGATAGTGAGGAGAACACACTGTGGATATCGCCAAGAGAAAATAAGCAACTGGCAGCTTATAAATTCTAAAGTTAGTTTCAATCAGACATCCCACTTTCATCACAGTAAGGCACAAAACTCCTAGATTTGCATTGTTACAAGCAGCATACAGCACTGGAAGTAATTTACATGAGATCATCCCTCATTTTGCCACCCCATTCACATAAAAAATTATTTTGAAAAATCGTCCCTTTCACAGTCCACAGCAAATAAGCTCACAGAGCTTTGGCTTCAAAACAAGATTTCAAAAGTTGAAAGCAACAAGCACAGGAAACTGGGAAGATATGGAACTCTAAGCATCAATGACAGCAGTACAGATGAGGAGGAGAACCAGCAAGAAGATCTTTCCTGTACTAAACACAGCTAGAAGAGAAATGGGAAGAGAATCTGAAAGGAAAAGCACCCCGCTCTAACGTGCATCAAAGAGAATTGAAACTGGTCAATCTGAAAGAATGCAAAGGAAATAAATGGCAAACTGACATCCTGATGAGGCGTCCAAAGGCAAGAGACAGAATGAGCAGTATCTGAACAGATATCCTAATTAGGGGAAAAACTGAATGCCAATTTTAGACCAGCAGAGTTTAATCAAGTTCTTTCCAAATTCATCCTGGCTTTCATGAGGGTCTTCTGCATTTCATGCTCCCAAAGGGGCATTAAGTTTCTCTTACATTTCTTTCCTAGCATTAGATCCTTACTAGACCTCTATCAAAAGTCCTCAGCTGTTTATTGCAACAGCTTTAAGAACTATGCATTGCTCCCACACCACATGTACACCACACCGCTTTCTTACAGGACTCGGCTTCAGTCTAGAGGAGGAGAGGCAGCACGTGGAGCCACCACCGCTTGTGGGGGAAGCACATTCTGCACAAAGCCAGTGGTAACACGGATGAACACCTCCGCATCTCTGCTCATCGACTCACACTTGTGAAGAAGAACAAAGCCTACGGGGCTGCTACCTTTGCCTTCACTGTTGCTTTTCCTTCATATATGAAGGTGTTATTAGTAAAGAGCCTTTCAAATTATTGGAAAAATCGGAGTATGTAAAAGTCCGAGGAGCAGGAGAGTGGCTCACTCGTTATTCATTCATTACAGAACACGGCTGCGTGATCTACAGATTTTTAAGTGTAATAGACAAAACTCAGGGTAACTGTTTTCTTTCTTTCTTTCCCCATGTAGAACTCATCTATACAGTGATTGAGCTTGTCCTGGTTTGTATATCTAATTAAAACACAGAAAACACATCTTGACCTCTGTAACGACAGACTGAAGAACTGATGGAAGAAATCTATCCTGGGAAACATGTATACATAAACTGTTCCCTACATTAAATTTCAGCAACATCCGGTACACATGCTCTCTTCTTTACTGTAGCTTTTCCAGTCAGCCACATTTTATAAGTAGGTCTGAAAGAGCAAATGAACTAATTAATATTTCAAATAGTTCAGCTTCCAATAAGCAGTAAAGTTATTTACAAAGTTTCTTTACAATGATTCATTCAAAACTGCTTTAGCATAGTGACTTTAATTTATTTCAATCCCTTAATGGTTAAATTAAAAGCTGAGATGACTTCGTATGCACCATAAACCAGCTGAATCATTTTCTTTTCCTTTAAATAATCCTTTCACTTCTCCCATCTACTTGGAACTAATTATTTCCTGCAGCTCTGCCAATCATATATTTTTATTTCAAAGCTTGTTAAGCAGACGGGTATATTACCACTAGGTTCCACCATATAAAGGTCAGAGCTAGGCTGACATAAGATTATATGAGATGGGAAAACATAGCTAATGCTGCCGAGCAATTTCTTCATCAGCCAAGTAAACTAAGAAGTTAAGGAGTATTTCATTGGCCCAAAAGCACAGGACGTTAGCAATAAGAAAATTAACATAACACTGTATTTAAATCAAGGACATACTGAATAAAAGCAATATTGAGTAGGAGGGCTTTTTCTTTGTTATTAGACACTTGCCATAATTACAACAAAATTTGCCAACACACAATGTATTTATCCCAGACAGATCCAAAACCTTGCAGTGGTAAAATCCTAGCCTTGAGCAAATAAGTAGGAGGGTAATGTAGGCTGTACTAAATAATTTGCAGACTTTGACAAAAGCAGGAAAAAATTATTTAGCATATAAAACACACATTTTAAAGTTGTACAAAAAAAAAAGAAAGACATTGATGGATGTATAATCTAAACCCAGGAAACAAATACTAGTATGTTTTTAGGCAATATAGATGTTCCATTAATTTAACCATTCAGATGTTTGAGATTTTATTTCAATATGTAAGTTTTCACTTGTCTGAGAAGGATGAGGGTCATCACTGACTAACAGCACAGTTACTGGAGTGCATTACATGATAATTCCTGTTCCAGACATTTTTAACCTAAAATAAGTTTGTTAGTAAAGGGTAAAACAAAATTAACAAGTAGCATGTGTTTCCTATCTACCCTAGAAAGTTACACTTCCCCCTCACCGTAATTAAAATGTGTCCTGAAGCAAAATATCGTTTAGATAAGCCTCAAGAGAGGAGTCATCTGTTGAACTAACACCTCTTCCTGGAGCTGATGAATTCTCTTCACCTGTTGAAAGTTTGTGCACTGCACTAAGAGGTCACAGCATGAAGTGGGCTTATAATAGAAGTGACACTTTAAAATGCTGGTTTGATTTTAAACACAATCCTCCACACACACTCAAAACATAAAATGAGATTTCTACCGAGCTTTGAAATCTACCCAGCATTGCACATTTCTAAATTTAAACTTACATTATTTCAAATTAATTTCCCAGAAGCCGCCATACACAATAAATCACGTAAGAACCTAGCGCACCACAAAAAGAAATACATCTTTAAAAGTACTAAAACACAGGGTCTGTAGCTCGTTTAATATGCATTGTCTTGAAGCGGATAGGGGAAGGCAGTTTATTTGCTGAAAGGAGCTAAAAGAAAAGAAAAAAAACCAACCACCAAACCCCAAAATCACAGTCCCAGCAACACTCCTCCAGATGGGTGCTGAGAGACTGAACTCGGTCAAGTGGCAGGCTGCTCTCCTGTTACAGCTCCTGCCCTCCACCTGGTTCACAGAGACCTGCGTGTTCAAGTCACAACCTCCTGCTGATATGGCTACAAGGGCTGGTGAGTAACTCAAATCCCAAGTCACTAAATAGAGGAAGATGGCAGGAACGACTAAGACGGGTGTAAGAGGATAACGGGATTTCTGCTGCACACCCTTCCTCAGTTCCCTTTCTCTCCACAAGGAGAAAAGTACCCCTGAAGAGCTACCGTCACCCTCCAGGTTTAAGTCTCCCTTCCCCTGCCTCTAAGGTGGCCTTGTGGTACAGCTTGGTAAATTCGGTGAGACTTACGTGGGCAGTCCTTTATCTAGACAGATGCAGTACAGATAACAAAATGGAGTATGTAGGTGCTAAATGCCGTTACAGTACTTCCTCTTAGAATCTGATATTTATTCGGCTTTTTGCCAGTGCAGCTACAGTAAAAAGAAAAATAATGCCTGGGCCTGTGCACACAGCTGATAAACTAGCTTGGGCCAAGACAAACTGAGACTATTTATTCTCTACCTCCATGAGATACGGTACGAAGCCTACCTGCCAGCAAAGCGCGCTCCATTTGCTCCCCCAGAGCAGTAACTTCGACATGAATAATTCAGCATACACACACATATACGTTCCACGCACGTCTTCACTTATTGAGCCATAGCGGAACATATGTCAGAACTGTCTTAGCTTTCATGATTTTGAGAGAAGAATAAAGAATAAGCTCAGGCTGATATTCTACCCTGTGTTTCACATTATTATTGACAATACAAGGCACCCACAGCTGACATCTGCATTTCCAGCAAAAGCCCATTATTAGTTCTCCCATCTTCTGAAGACCATGCAGTCTAATATTTTGCATTTTATGGTATTGGTCTGGCACATATTTCTCCTGACCGTGGTTTTACAAATGCTGCTATTTTTTTGATATACACAGTTTTTATATAAAAAACAATCCAAAGGTACAGTTTCATTCTCCAAATAGGATTATTACTATATTCAATCACCTAAAAGGTTTTTTTTCATTTCCGATTAAGTTTTCTTTTCAAAACAGGATTAAAAGCAAAGTATTAGAGAAATGGAAAAAGATTGTAGAATTATGACTCTTAAGTTTTTCATTTCTAAAAGGCAAAAGCTAAGACAACCATTATAATCTGAAAATACATTTTTAAAATTATTTTTTCTAACTTTTACCACTCAAATATTCTAAAAGGATATGGTAATGGCAAGGAATTTAGCTATTTCAAAATGATTTCTAAATTTATCTTGGCATCAATGAGGTGCAACATGTGAAATATTGTTTCAATTGTAACAATTCAACTAATATGCTGCAGGAACATAATTACTATTTATACATTGTCAGCTTATACAATGGAATATTGCTTTGATTTACCACAGAATAAAAACGGTTTGAGAAATCAGATCTATTAAAAAGATTGCTTAAGACATGTATTACATTACTTGTATTTCCTTTAAAAAAAAAAAAAATCAGTGAAAATAAATTTAAGTATGTATGAATCAACAAAGAAGTTTGTAGCCCATGCATAAACATCAAGGCCTAACAGAACATACAAATATAGCTCCACATTATTTTTTTATTAGCAAACATAACTTGAATAAAACAGCAGGACTGTCAAAACTGTGACTAAACAGGTAAGATCAAAACAGAAAAAAGTTGACTGTACTAGAAACATTGCTCCCTTCCTCCCTCTTCTCCTACTTGGATTGCTCAAAACAGAATACAAACTCCAGATAAAAATCATAAAACCTTATAACTACAAGTGGATGAGAAGTTTGCTTCATTGGTGTAAAGGTAACACATATACGGCAGAATATTTATGACCAGTTGAAGTGACTGTGAATGATGATTCTCACCACTGGCATTGTGCAATAGGGGCAGATTTATGGACACGCGTATCTACCATGGATGAACACCTAAGCCCTCTCGTTCGAAAACAAAGCTCCAGTTAGGTGCCGAAAGCCTAGCAGCTGCTATTTTTGGAGAACAGACAACTCAGTCCAATTCATTGTTTGACTGCATGTCCAGTGCCTTCATTTAGGATCTTTATAATCCTTATAAATCCTTCTGAGCCTTCAAAACAGAACTCAATAAGGGGATTTTACTGGGATGTAAATGATTAAAACCAGAAGGAATTATGTTCTACCTAGACTCGCGGCCTCCCCTCAAGTAATCTGAGGAGTAGATAAACTTCCCATTTTTAATTACAGAAGTAAAAGTCATAATTCTAATAAAACATAACTGTATATAGATTTGCCATCATCATCACTGGATATTTACACACAAAAAGATTGCATGTGGTTCTCCCAGGGGAATATAAATTTAAATAATTTATTTTGCACTGAATTGGGCACTTTTACTGCAAAGCAAAATATCGAACACAGGGCTTTACTGCTTCTGTTTTTTCCAATTATTTTCCCTAGTGCTGTTGTTGCACATAGTACAGAGACATCGTCACCTTAATTGCAACAGGCACTGGATGGTCCAGTCAGTATTTTCTCTTTCTGCTCCTACTCTGCTCAACCTCTCTTCCTTTCTATCAGCCATTCACAGTGACTCTTCATCAGAATAGTTATTGTTGGGTTTTTACATGGCTGTCTTTATGACAAAGAATTACCCCCTCAGTGAATTAAAGAACCATGGGAAAATTCCTACATCTTAAAGACATTATTCAGGGCATTTCATACTTGAAAAGATTGTGGCACTGATTTTTTTAGAATATAAATCACTTCATATTATTTAAAATAAGACTATTACAGTAAGTATAAAGTCTCCTAAAAACTAGAAAAGAGAAAAAAAAAAGGCAGTAACAATCAGCATTGATTCACAAATTCTGTCTTAGAAAAGAACCACCTACCTTTCCTAAACCATGACAGAACTAAAAATTAAGTGTCTGCTTGTAATAGACTTTATACTTCTGACGAACTGTAAAAAGATCTAGAATGTCAGTACGCAATCTGTCTTTAAGTTATCTAGTTGATTGTGTGCATGGTTAGTTTATGAGTAAGAAATATTGATTAATTACCAATATATTAATTTCAAAAGAAAAGTGGTATTTTTCTTCGTATTTCTTTTAAATAAGAGAAATACTCTAAAAAGGATGAAAACATGCCTTCACATTCTCTCCTAGACCATAACAGTCACTCAGGTTATTCAAACATATTAGTCATGGAAAAGAAAATATTAGTGAGGTCCTGCTTTCACCTTCATAAAACCTATCCTGAATTATATAGTTTTTAGATCTGGTACATCCTTCTGATTAACTTTGACCATTTTTTTTCTTTAGTTCTTTTCCCCTAGAAACATAAAAAAGATGAGAAGGCAAGAGACAAGGAGAAAGCTGAAAATATGCAATATTACGGCTAGATTAATTGTAGAAAAGGAAGACTTAAAACTAAGTTAGGGAAATAAGACATGACAACATTTGAACACCCTCCCACTGTTTCCATACAACATTCCATCAACCATCTTCTATTTTGTCTATAGTTTCTCCTCTTTTGAAATATACTGGACAAAAAAAAAAAAGTCCTGTGTTAGACTTCATTCCCAGTACTTACAAAATTGGACATGATAACACAACTGGAAAACCTGCCTCACTGTAAAGTTTTTCACACTTTCCACTTCGGTTATGATTACTGCCAGATTCTTGAGAGATCTGAGTATTTGCCTGAGACAGAAGTTGGGTTTAAGTCCACTTGGCAGTTCCTATGGGAATGACTGTTACAAACTGCAAGCTGAGGGAGACAGTTTTTCTGTTTAATCATATGTTACAGTTCTTAGCACAACAAGAAGATAAAAAAAATATTGCAAATAAAAACTGAGTCTTTTTAAAGCTAAAAAATGCAAGAGGTAGACAACTGTTTAGTAAAAATATTGAAAAAAGCTCTTTAAAGAGATGTTCTAAGAACAAAAAATCTGTGGATTTTATTCTCTGAATTGTATAAGGTTTGAAATATTTCAGAGTTATTTTCATTTACAATGCAACTTAAACTTTCAAGTCTCGCTCTGTATCTTTTGTAGCAAGTTTCACAGTTTGCTGAAAAAGTGTCACATCAGAGCAAGCAAGAGTAAAACCTACAGAACCCTAACACCTGAAAAATATAAAGAATTTCGTATCATGGCAACTTCTAAAGCTGCTTTTGGAGAACTACTTGTCCCTGTATCTCTGTCCCAGGAGCAAGACTTTGTGCCTCTTGCCCTGATAATTATACTGGTGATAATCTGCCATTCAAAACGGTTCTCATCAGCCATGCTTCACACCAAGGTATGGAAACACTCACCTTTGGGGAATAAAGCAAGACATGACAAAATTTAATACACTCCCTTTGCTTTTATATAATATTCTATTAAGCATTCTTTATTTTTGCAAATGTGGGAAACAAACCACCTTCACTGGGATCCACATTGCCCCCTGGGTTGGGAAAAGGAGCATCTAACTCAAAGATGCAATGGAAAGGAAGAAATCGGATCTATTTTTCACACAACCTAACCAGTAAGCAAAACAGTCAACCTTCAAACAAGTTACAATGCTAAACAATGCTCCCCAACAACACGCAGCTTATTAGATAAAAAATATAAAATGAAGAATATGAAAACACCCAAGATATCTTGGTCAGCATGTACTAGTTCTCACTCTTCAGCAATAACTTACTTGTTGTAGGCATCATAGCAAAAGAGTTTTCAAAAGAGAGATGCAGAAATGTATAAAAATGCTGCTATCAGTTGGATACGCACTTCACTCAAGCACAAGAAACAACAGGTAAGAAAACACAAATTACCCATCTGGAAGTTTACAGAATAGGTAAGGAGATTTGCAAGTTTGCTGCTTGGGCATACAAGTCAGGTTTTCAATGATTAATAAAGGGGAATAAGGCAGGAAAGACTTTGAAAGAGACAACTCGCTGAGACGCATTTCTGTCCATCCATCCCCAGAGACCCAAAAGTTTCTGCCGCATCACTCTGCTCCTGGGCAGATTCTCTGTCTTACAAGCTCTCCCAGCCCACCATTTGTTGCCCTCCCTAACTATTCAGTGATGCTACTCTATTCGTATAGTCTAAAGAATATCAAAACATATTACCTGGCCAAGTTGCTCTGCTCTCAGTAAACTGCATCATAAAATTGAGCGGAGGAGGAGAATGCAGTGGTGCCATAACCTCACAAATTCAAACAAGGGATCTGGAGAGAGCGGAGAGGCTCTGGAATAAAGGTGTCAGAGCAGCGCCGCTACAACTGATCTTGACACATCTCTCCCAGAGTGACACCAGAAAGCAGAGAGAGACACAATTGTGTAGACGCTCCATATTTCATTTTCCTGACACATCTGAGCCATGGTAGGACAAAGTGATATAATATAGATTTTGAGAACGTAACTGTTACAAATATTCAGGCGCAGCAAGAAATAATAGAAAGGGTGCAGGAGTAAACACACACACGGCATCCTCATTTTCCAGGGTACCATCAGTAATAACAGCATTTTAAATCTGTATTTTGAGGCGGTACGATTTGAGAAATAACTTCAGAATTAAAAGTAGGAGCAGATGGGTCACTGGCAGCCAGGTGCATTTGTAAACAGAAAAGATGCAATTAAACGCTTGCATCTCTGAATTGTGACCTCAAAATTTTCACGGTACATTTTCAAGATAAGGTTAATAGGCTAATAAATGAGAGACAGCGTGTACTGTGAGCTTTACATCACTTTAAAATGAGGTTTGTAACAACAGACTCAGACACAGTAAGATTTTACAGGGATTTAAACTAAAAATATTTTATGCATGAATTCAATGAGCACATTGGCTGTGGGCAGGATTTATGACCAGCATATCTGTTTACCACGACAAATTTTATCTAGTAGCTACAGCATTGTTATGCATAGTGACAACCAAAGAAATCTTGATCTTGACTTAATTTAATGCGCAGAGTATTAGGGAATTTAATCAAAATTCTATCTCCTCTCTAAACATTAAAATAATTAAACTTTTTCAAGCATTCAGTCTATTCTTACCATTGCAATTGCAATCTGGTCTCATGAAAACTTGGCTAGACTTTAAAAATTTAAAGGCCAGGGTTAGAAAGGAAAAGGAAAGTACTATTCATTTTCAGCATCTTTGCTAAGAATGCATTAATTAGATCCTACATTATGCCAGTGTTACTTTTTATTACTTAACTAAGGAAAAAAATAGTTGTTTAAGTTTTGAGTCTGTGCATCTACACATAGCTATTGAATATGATCTAAGAAAAAGCCTCTCAAAACAAGGTTTCTCAGGAAGAGCTGTCTTAAAGATGACTGGAAAACGAAGACCTGTTCTTTCGTGGATTGTTTCTGAAGAATAGCGATTGGACTTGTATTTGCTTCTGGGACTGTTAATTATTCTATTGTCAGCTTCCTCTGTTACACTAGAAATACCCACCAAATTCGAACTTTTTATTCACTATTCAGGTGAAAGAGGTAATACTGCCATACAGTTACAGTTACTATAATAATGAACTCAACTACAGGCCGATACAAATCAGGAAGCTGAAAAGTAACAGGCATTGCAGGGATTTAGCTCTGTACTTGTTAAGAGTAAACACTGTAAGGAATGCCAGCTGCCATTAGACTTTTAAGTGCAGAAGAATACGAAAAATCAACATTTCAGGTGTGCAGAGCCCACACACAACCAGTGAGATATATGTGGTCAAAAAGACCCCTCAATTAAAATTTTAGAAGCCAAATACATTTTTAAGAAATAATTTGTCATTTTTCAGTGAGAAAAAGATTCTTCTCTAGAAAAAAATTTCCATTTAGGTTGTAAGAAAAGATAAACTGTGTTACAATTGATTTCTACTTCTAGAAACATTTAACATGCCAAACACAACTTGACAGGATAATGACATCTTACTCACATCAGTGCCATCTTCTCCATAGACAAGAAGTGGCATACTAGTTTTGATGCTTCTTGGATCTTCCTTTACTCTCCATAACAGAATTCTACTGTATGTCATGATATACTACTATTTTTTATTCCACCTTATTTCCTCGCTTCTTCTCAATGTAAGAAGCCTTCTTGTCCTCTGCTCTAAGCTCCTAGAGGTATGTTAATGGCAGCATACCTGACATTTCACAAACCAGCACTTTCTGAACTTCAGAGAGGCGAGCCCCAAGCCTGTGAACTAGAAGACACTCTACGTACACCTTCACTGGTGAACCAAGATGGCAAAGGCCTCATCTCTGCCCCTGAGGCCAGCGGCTGTTTGACCATGTCCATAATCCCACTCTCCAAAAGAGGATGACAACACCTCAGAATGCCTGCTAAGCACAGTCCCTGAGCAATGTTAAATTTTAAACTATTCCTGAGAACTGCTTAAGAGCACTGCAGCCAGCCACGGCCAAAACCGTGCCAGGGACCATTTTAACTACTTAAAAAGAGGATAAACCTTCAGTAGTAGGACCCCATCCCTTGCACAATTTTATTAGAATAGGTGTGTGCAGCCTCTCAGCATGGGCTTTGAGAGATGCTTTCACGTACTCCGAGTTGCTCTTCGTAGAAAGAACCAAGCGAAGCAGAAAAGAAAAAGCAGAGATTACACCAGGTTTCCTCAAAGAGTTGAGGTAGAAAGGCAGGCTTATTTCACTTGTATATAGCTTCCTTTCTATGAATTTGATTTTAGCCTCTGAGATGAAAGCAGTGACACAGCAATGTCATGTTTTGCTTTGCCATTAGTAATAATAAACATCATGATTCAGCCTAAAGAAGATTAAAACAAAAAAGATTTTTTTTTAATCTCCTGAAGAATTATTTGTTTTTCCTGACATGGGCATCTCTTGTAACACACTGGGATGTGTTACCACAAGCTTCTAGAAAGCAGATGTCACAGAAACAGTGATTAAAGAGAAATGAAGTCAAAGGGTTCCATCAGCATCCCTGAAGACTGGCTTCTGCAGCAGCTATAGGTGATAAGCATCAGAATTCAATTCAAAATTTATAATGGAAAGAGACAGCAAGGACAGATTATTTCCATGTTTTCCTTAAGAGCTCCAGTATAGGTCTCTCCCAATCACTGAAACTCAATTTTTATTTTTCTTTCTTCCTAAGACGTTTCCTATGTAAATATATGGAGCCAAACACACACTACATCTTTCCATCAGTCTATTTTCTTAGTTTCCTTTGGTTCTTTCTAGAAGGTTGCTGTAGTTTATTCCTGATACACCACAGCAAAACTGAAAAGCTAAGTAACAATAAGCCTCGATGATAACAACATGGAATAAAATTCGTGAAAAGTAGGTCTTTGTCCACTCACTTTCTGTCATTTTTTTCCCCTTACTGTTCTCTTTCATTTGGTTCAATAGCCTCTACTCATTGTTAAGTTTCCATTACCATTCTCTCCTGATGAGTCAGCCTTGTTTAAGGGGACTTCCTCACCTCCTCTGGGTCACTGCTCAGATGAAATCCTGGCTAAGTCTGAAGAAAGATCCCGTGAAGTACTGAGACACTCAGCTCTGTGACTCCATGATGTCCTCCCAAAATCATAGTATTATACATAAAATGAAAACTGTTACTTTTATTCCAGCTGATCCATTACTAGCAGACCACTGCTTCTCTTAAATCTCAAATTGATACTGGTCTTTTAAACACTTAACTCTTCAAATACCAGAGCTGCAAGGGACAAACTGAATACAGCTATTTACAGATTGGGATCTTTGGTTTTCAGGGTGAAACATTAAGCATACAGCTTACAAAAGGCAACAACGGTCATGGCATTTAGTTAACTTAGACATAGAAAAGCCAGGCTATGCATTTTGGGCTTCATTTAGGTCTTCAGACCTATGTTTCCCCTTGTGAAAAGCCAGAGAAATATGGTATAGAACAAAGACAAGGCTGCCCTGTCTCAACTGCTACACTTCCAAACACAAATTTCAATACCATTTAGCCCTCTAAAACTAAGATAATGAAGAACTAAATTAAACACAAGAATGGAGCACACTGCAATTCTGGAGAACGACAATAATGCTGGCCAAATATATTGAGGATAGTTCAAAGTGATATTACAGTAAATGACATTTGGAAATTTTTAATTATCTGACAAATGTTAGATCACAGCAAAACAAATTCCATGATTTTTCTGTATACAGGTTCACAGCCTTTCACTGTACTATTTACAGGCATCCTGAGGGGGGCAAGTTTGCATATATCTTACTATAAATATATGGTGTATTCTGAAAAACTATATATTTCCTTATTTTAGTACTAACTTCTGTATTTTGTGTTAGTGCTGGTCATCCCAACACATAAATTCTCAGCAGTATTAATAGTGCACATAAGTCTTTGGGACTTCATGTAGAATTTGTGAATGCAATATTTCATAAGGAATATTCTGACAAAGTCAGAAAACTTTGTAACGCTTAGCTAGTTTGGGATGGTGTGCAAGCATAATAGGTTGAGCATTTGAGAATAAGGTCAGTTAAAAATACCTCTAGTTCACTAGATCTGACTAAAACATGAGGTTTGCCCTCAGGCAAAGGTGTTCATCAACATCAACGAGGTTTGTATTCCCAACTTTTTTTTTTTTTCTATTCCAACTTTTTTTCCCCAACTGCAATGTCACATCCCCAACAGCAGGGTATGCTGAGTCACTGTGGAGGATGAGATAGTGGCTGTCCTGGAAATCTTGTAACTCACGTGATGGACAGTGAGTACAGTAACTCCACCATTCACCTTCAGAAGACACAACTACTTTCAAGATCAAAAGCAGCAATGATGAAATCCAGAGCACCTCATATAGCTGCCTGTCAGGTTGTTTGGGGTTTTACGGGGTTTTGTTTGTTTGTTTTTAGAGTGGGGGGATTGTTTGTTTCAAAGAGGGGGGGAATGTTTTGTTTTTAAATAGGACTGATGCTTTGTGTAATTATTTGATTTGAAGCTCTGCTAGGAAAATTCTCACAACTCTAACTTACTTGACTTAAAAAGGAACATATCCTTTCTTGCCAATTACAAGTTTTCAACATATTTACCTCTCTTTGTGATAAAATTCTGTTGACTATTTCTTGCCAAGCCAAACATCCTCGGGTGCACATTTTTGTAATGAAGCTTCTAAAATTAACCTAAAAACCACCACGATTTTTAATCTTTGTAGTAGGACCATTGCTAATGACTTCTTGCAGCTAAAGCCCTGCACCATACTGATAACATTACCTTAATTTGTCCTTGATGTTAAATTAGTATTACACAGTCACTAACTCCTCTTTCTCATTCCCAGTGCATTTAAAAACCAAACAAACAAACAAACAAAAAAACCACAACACAACACAACAAAACAAAACAAAAAACCCAAGCCTTCAAGCGTTTACAACCCTGCTAAAAAGCCAGCTTTTCCCAAACCTTAACAATCCTCTGGAAACCTTCTGATCATTTTTCCTGTTTGCCAAGTGGGATTCTTCATGTTAAGTCTGGACATTTTGCTACAAATGTTTCTTTCCCTTCCATCCCAAAATATGCATCACAACAATAATGACGACTTTCAGAAAGCATTAATTTACTAGGTCAGTATATGCATATCCCAAACTGAGGGAAGAAGCAGACTGTACACTTCTTACCTTACATTTACTTTCAAAGGGAAAATAACAGCAGCAAATGGCAGGTTAAATGCAAAGTAAGGGCAGAGACAACGAAAAACATGAAGGTAAATAAACACAGAATCACAGGTGGAGGAACAAGTAAGAAAATGTAAAGGAAAAATGAGAACCCAGGAGTGGTTTAGGAAGATTGTCTTTTTCAGAACTCTGCAAGGAATTCTTGCCTAGTGAAAAGTCCTAAACATATGAGGGAGCCAGGAAACTAACACCTACTCTTCAGAAAAGGTTAAAAAAAGATCATCAAGATGCAGAATCACAACGAATTAACAGAAAGCTTCTATTCCTAATCTAACATGTATTCCCCACAAACTATTACTTTTAAAAGCAGCTGTCCTAACTCACAGTATGACTACACTTGCAAGAATACCAAAGTAATTTTTGGTGACTAGTACACCATGCCTGCATCTGCAATTCCCACTTTCAGTGAGCGGCTTACTCGAGCTGAGTATATCTTGCTCAAGTCTGGAAGAGAGTCAGTGGTAGTTTAGGAAGTCTGAAAAGCACTGTGGTTTAGTGCTATTGTTTGTCCTATTAGGAGCACTGAAACAATAATTTTATTTTTCCAGAAGCGTTAATATATACTAGAGTGTTTTTCCATGGGCTATTTAGTCCCAGGTCTAGTGACTAAATTCAACATGCTGTTGTGGTTTAACTACAGTAGGTAGCTAAGCCTCATGCAGCTGCTCACTCCCTTCCCCTAAAATGGGATGGAGAAAAGAATCGAAAATGTAAAAATGAGAAAACTCATGGGTTTAAAGACAGTTTCATGGGTAAAGCAAAAGCTGCGCATGCAAGCAAAGCAAAGCAAGAAATTCATTTACTACTTTCCACTGGCAGGCCAGGGGCTTAGCCATTTCCAGGAAAGCACGGCTCCGTCACACATAACAGTTACTGGCAAAGACAAATGTTGTAACAGCAAACATCCTCCCTTCCTCTTTCTTCCCTCAGCTTTTATTGGTGAGCATGACACCATATGGTATGGAATATCCTTTGACCAGCCAAGGTCAGCTGTCCCAGCTGTGTCCCCTCCCAGCTTCGTGTGCACCCCAGCCTCCTCACTGGTGGGGTGGTGTGAGAAGCAGCAATGGGCTTGAGGTTGTATAAGCACTGCTCTGCAATAGCTACAACATCCCGGTGTTATCAGCACTGTTCAGTTCACAAATCCAAAACACAGTACCATATGAGCTACTATGAAGAAAATTAACTCTGTCCCCAACAAAACTAGTACACACTTTCTGTTTTCACAAAATTATTTTAAATATGGTTTTAAATACATATATATGGTTAAACTGATTCTTCTTGATGGTCATTTTCTCTTCCTTAGACGTAACAGAGAAATCACTATAAAATTTATTTCATAATAAGGGCTAACAAGTGGAACACACTGTCAAGGTTAGTTCTTCAAATAAGTTTCAGTAGCAAAGCCTGCCATAAGAGCCCTGGCTAACTTCAAAATCCACATATATCATGACTTTCTGGGGAAAAATACAGTAAATATTTTTTTTTAAAAAAGAAACTACAGAAGTCAACATACAAGAGTCCCTTGGTGACATTCAAATCTTTACCATATTTGAAAGCTGCTTTACAGACAAAAAGTTTCTCATTTTCTGTACTGCTTAACAGCTCTTTCTTGTGACCACAAAGACTTTATTCCTAGCTGTCAACAAAGGCCTCACCTTTTCCACAACTTCTGCAATATATTTCTTTATTACATATTTGCCCTACAGCCAGTGTAAACACTGTTGAGGACTTAACAGAGAACCAGTTGGCTGGTTTCAAAGAGAAATTTGAGAAAGAGGTGATGGAGCAGCTTAACAAGGAGCACACCACTAACAAGCTAACTTCTCCATTCCCCCTCAATTTCACTGGCTAAATAGTTCAAGCACGCTCTAGCGATGGGAAATTCTCCAACAGTGTTTAGCAGACTGTTTCAAACTACCATCTTTTCTTGAGCAGATGGAAATAAATCAACGTCTATTATAAGGCTGCTTTCAGTCTTAATTCTGATGCATTGCTTGTTATGGAGCTACAAAATACCCAAACATTTTTGGTGTTTGAATTTACTCTGAAGCTCTTACTTGCACACATAAGATTAAAATAGAAATGAGAATCAATAACTAATGATAAAAGCAATAAAAATGAAAGTACTTACATTAAACTTAATAATGTCATATATCAAGTACCGAGGGACAACCTGTCCGTTAACCTTGTCGATGATCATTTCCTTAAAAGAAAAGAGATGACATTTACCTTTTTTTCATGAATATAGAATATCAAGACATTTATACTTAATGCACGTACCTGTAAGCATGATGCAGTCAAACACTGGCCACATCATTACTAACAAAAAGATTTTACGATAGGTCGAGATTGTAAAAATAATATTAAGGTCTTAAACGTCTCTCATGAAGCATTCAATAACAAGCCAGTAAGCTGTATTAACTCTCCACATTCTGATCTGCAACATTTATGCATTAGTTCCCATACAGCTTTCACAATCGCTACCTTTCTTGAGTGAATAATGAGCTTTTAGAAAACTCAGTAAGAATTGGGATCCTAAGTTAACCAAGCACTTCTGGAAATCTCGCCTACAATAAGAAGTACAACAGCAAGGAAGTAAAGAACAAGCATTAACGTCCATTTTCCATGCTCAGGTTGGATCCTTTCATGTTAACAGCATCCTAGTCAGCAGTGACAACTGCAATTTGCTTGAATGTTGCATTGTGAATAAACAGTAGGGTTCCTTCAGATGGAAACATCACAGATGCTATCTGTATCAAATGAAATTAGTTAACATTCAATATGTACTGGTAAACAATCTTGAAAGTATGTCAGCTAGAAGAAAGACTATTAATGATCAACAACCAAACACAAAAGTGTTTCCTGAACTTAATGGTACATTCAAAAATATATACAACTTACAAGCTGGTGCTTACATCCGTAACTCAGGTTTCCTATGATATCAGTTAGACATAGTTTATCAGTTTAATAAACTAATAAAAAATATTTAGTTTCATATAAATTAGACATGACTGAAAATGGTAACAATCAACCAATCGGTAGATCTTTTTCAGAGACAGCTTCAAGATACTCACTTATCTAAAGGCAATCAATCTTCTTCCTGCTCCCTTCCCCCACCCAATTCTTGGTTAAGAAGTTAATTATTTCAGCTAAGGATTTTTTGCTGCCAATATCAAGTTAAAATTCCAAATTCACACATACAAGATAAAACAATTCAAAAAGGCAAAAATGTTTCACTATTAACATGATGAAAACAAAATTGTGAGATCAAGAATTAATCCACAAGAGAACCTTACATCATCTCCAACTAATTTTAAGTTAGTTTGCTTGCTAGGTCAGTAGTATTTTTATGTTTTACAACCTTTTAACTTCTTTTAGAATCTGCAACTTCTACAAAGTAAATCCAAGCAAGATTCTCAATGTAAGACTGACTTTTAGTCTGTACACACACCTAGATTCTAGATTGTACCTAGTATTTAATCACATTTGGCTTTGAAAAATAAGCAAGCAGTTGTAAAAATGGAGATTTGTTCTAAAGCAACCACAAAGCTTGAAGCATTTAAAACTAAACTAGCAGACATGAGCCTGTTGTTCTCAAAAACCACTGGGAACTACAAGTTGCCTACTTAATATTTTGGAATCTCATCTTCTGTGAACACAACACTGAGATGGAGATTGGCTTTCACAGCCAAATGCAGCATTCACAGCAGTTGTGAATGACTACCTGAAGTGACCTTACACACCTTTTCACATCATATAAAAAAAGTCAATGAGTGAAAAATATTCCTTTGTAACACTACAATATCTTAACTATAAAAATCATTTACTTACAGGCACTATCAAATAACATTCGCAAAAAGTCTACACAGCAGTAATGTAACAAAATGTCATTCTGTGCCTTTCCAAAACTTGGGTAAGACACCGGTGAGCTATCAAAGGAACAGCAGATGCAATGCTGCAATGCCTTCTTTGATAGTAAGTATTGCAACTAACTGCAGGAACAGATGGAGTACGTACATCCTCACAGAGGAAGAAGGCATGATGTTCAAACTTGGAAGAGTGTGTAAAGACATAATCCAGGGGAAAAAAATAAAGGAAAAGAAAAACGAAAAAAATCCCACCCAGAATTCCTAGTAGTAATCAGGTGGCTGTATTCCCATTCGAAATTAACAACAAAGTAAAACTGAAACAAAAGAATGCTACTGTATTTCTTTAACGTTTCAATCACATTAGCAGGTGAAACTAATTCTTAAAATACATTTAATCGAACATATATTTAAGGCTTAAGGACTCATTTCCTAAGCACGCATATTCAGAGTCTCAGCTTTCATGGAAAGCCAGCATTTGTATGCAAAACCCTGAAAACATTCAATGCCTGGTATTACACGATTTTATGCCTAATTTTCAAAATCTGAATCTCTAGATATTCAGTTTAAGAAGAAATACAAAATACAGCCAAGAGGACCAAGAATGACTTTTAAACCTTCTCTAGAATGTTCCGTTTTAACACAAAATTAATTTTATAAAGAAACTTTTTCTCTACTTTAGACATGTATAAACCTTTTTGACTCTGTTACTGGTCAAACTAGTCCTCTTTCCTCACATCCTCACTTCTTTCTTCCTCCCCTGCTTCTTGTTCTCTTCTCATATCCTGACTGAAATCCCAGCTACCAGAGCAAATAAACAATAGAACAGTATGTCTTAGAAGTAGAGATGGCAAATTCCTGCAATGCTCATCTCCATCATGACAACAACATTCACTGCTCCATTAGTTACACCAATACAACTATCATCAAGCAAAAGCTGTAAAGTGATCGTAGGAATGATTCAGATTAGAAATACTCTAACATATCATTATTTAACAGTCTGATTTCAGAATCTTCCTTGAAATCATGAGAATTGAAAAATACCTCAGGGAATAAACCTCGAAGACACATTCAGAGACTGCTGGGAAAACATAGTATTTGAGAACTGATCACATTCAAACTCACTCATTCTTATTTGAGTAATAACCTGGTATAAGGCTATGTTTAAGTCAATTTTTAGATAACTGAAAACTTCAACATAAAACCACTCACATGACATGGTGCTAGAACACAAAAGAACCCGTAAGATGCACCTGCACCCATGCATTTCCTGTTATAGACCCCATGTACATTTACAGCCACTGCTGTGTATTTTAGAATTACCACTGCTAGTAAGTACTAGCTCTGCCACTTGTCCATCAGCTGCTAGTTTAGGTATCGGCTTAACCTGCGGGCTTGCAGAACAAGGTCCAATGGCCAGTTTCTTTGATGTAACCTGGCAAAACTGTGCTGGTGTTAACCTCCTCTTCTTAATCTTCTGGTGCTGCAGAGCACAGTCTTACAGCACATTAGAGATAGCAACTGCGCTAAGAGCTTTTAGCTGGGCAAGTACCAAAAGAACAATGCGGGACTGACAGCTCATGGACTTTTTCTTATTTCCTTGAATCACATACCTAGCAAGCAACCCGGACTTAAAATAATCCAAACTTTAATCACAAAGCAAAGGATCTCATTTTACCAGCCATTTGCAGAACGTATTCTTTGCTGACACAGACTATGGAATCAGATCTAATCACACATCTGTTTATTGTTCCTTTTCCTCCTGTGCCTTACTTTTCCTTTGTCTGTTTACCTTTAACACAATTCTAGCCACTGCTGTACTTCAGGCATGAAAAGAGTTTGGGTTTTTCTCTTTAAATCTATTTCGCACAAAGTACCAGCCTTTGCAAATTTAAAAAGTTGCAAGTTGGGCCATTTCTGAGAGAGCTTACAAGTGAGGTCTGTACTGATACAAAAACATAAACCAATCTCAATCTCACTCTCCACTTTTGGAGTCCTTGGCTCTCCTAAGTCTTCAAGTGTGAACAGTATTTTATACATAAACAAAATATGTACCAAATTGTATTAAAATTGTAAAAGGCATTTCAAGTCTAAGAATGCCTCTGCATTTTCTGCTCAACTGTTCCAAAGCTAAGCAGAGTGCCAAGAAAGTTCCTGAAACCAACTAATGAGCTCTCTTGCATGACAGCCAAAACACTTGAACAAAAATCTACGCACTTCCTCAGATAGCAGTACGGATGCAAAACACTTGGCTTCTAAAAGAACATTTCATATTATGCTAGTCACCTGTAGGTAATATTCAAATTAGCTTTAATGAGCTTTGCAGAAAACTTTCTTCCATGCCAGGAAAACAATCACAACTGAAGAGCTGGAGATGAGCACGGAGTATTGCAGGAGATCTCTCATCACCCAAGACATAACTGCTCATAGTAAGAACTGTTTGCAAGTAATTTCAGCCTGAAGTGAACAGTAAATGCATTTGAAATTCTCAAAGACAACCACATGAAAGGCTTACACCAGAAGCCTTAAAGCAAGTTAATAGATCAGTGAATTCATGGAAATCGCCTTTATGAAAGTTTTATGTACACTGTCATTCTAAATAAAGTTAGGGGAAATTACCTAATCTTTTGTATTCTGAACACCAGTAGTTGTTTTGCTGCATGGTGCTGATACCTCTCTTTTGTTTTCCTTCTTTCTCATACTTTTTAAGATTACTGTAAAGCAATGTCATTTGGGCCACTTCATTCTATACTCTCATTCTCTGAAAGAGAGAAAGCTACTTCAAGGGCAATAAGTATGAACCACTTCAACCTGTAATTAAAGAATTAACTTCAACAGCCTTTCAACACTAATTAGCAAAATACGTTAACACAAAAGAGACAAATTTTTCTACCCATGAATTAAGACAAGAAAGAAATCACGCATATATCCAGAGTAAAGGAATAGTCATGGAAATTATCATTTGGTACCAACATTAAACAAATATTCGATTACAAAGTTAAGCTGTTCTGATGCTTCAAATAATAAGCAAATTTTATTCTCAACCTGTTGAAAGGAATTTCAATAGAAAATAAAAATATTCCATCAAGAGCTTTTTTCTGAGGATCTACAGAACAAGTCTTATGAGGACCAGCTGAGGGAATGGGGTTGTTTAGTCTGGAGGAGGCTGAAGGGGAGACCTTATCGCTCTCTACAACTACCTGAAAGGAGGTTGTAGCGAGGCGGGTGTTGGTCTCTTCTCCCAGGTAACTAGTGACAGGATGAGAGGAAATGGTCTCAAGTTGCACCAGGAGAGGTGTAGACTGGATATTAGGAAAAATTTCTTTCCTGAAAGAGTGGTCAGGCATTGGAACAGGCTGCCCAGGGAAGTGGTAGAGTCACCACCCCTGGAGGTGTTCAAAAAACGTGTAGATGTGGCACTTGGGGACATGGTTTAGCAGGCATGGTGGTGTTGGGTTGACGGCTGGACTTGATGATCTTAGAGGTCTTTTCCAACCTCAGTGATTCTGTGATTCTTTTTTTAATTGATCATACTTAATAAATTTAGAAATCTCTACTATGAAAAGTATTTATCCATTGAAAGGTTTTAGTTTTATCTCAAGGTACTTCCTTCAACCAATACTTGTTCATTTAACATCATTTTGCTTTCCACTTTATCAAAAAAGAAAAGGGGGGTGAGGGGAATCACAGTAAGATTAATTTTATGCTAATAAAGTGAAGTGTTGAAATGCACAGTAACAGTCAAACTTCTACAAAAAAACAAATTAAGTGAAGTTATAGTTCATGCCCTGGGTAACTGAGAGAACTTCATTTATTCTGAAGAGAATTAAACTGTCTTCCCCTATGTACATATTAACCACCCTTACTAAATCATCTGTTTTGAAACACAAAAACAGAGCAGCAGTTTCCCTGAAGAACACCTAGGATTACACCCTATGGACACTGCCAAGCCATTCCTTTCTCAAGAACCTTAGAAAGAGCAGGGGGAGAAAAAAACAATATAGTACCAGGCTTTTTATCTCAACAGTATGGAAATTAATGTATGTCATTAAGAATATTATGTACGTCATCAGGAAGCTGTTTAGCTGAAGAGGCTCCTACCAAGCATGACAGCTTGTGCAAACATTTTTGAGCTGACAGCATGATGCTCTCAATTTGTCAGCAAAGCAGAGGTGGTGGAAAATATTCCATTATCTGCTCCTCTGTCCCTGAGACAGTACATTGCTCCTTGCAATAATTATCCTCACAGATTCGATTTATAGATTCTTATCATGTTAATGTGTATTCAGTAAGACTGACCATTCACAGAAGTGACATTTCAAGCAGGACACTGACCACAAAGGCCTGAGAAAGGAAAGAAAGTTTACAATGACAGTACAGTCTCCCGTATCTGAAAGGTGCATTAGGCTTCAGAAGACCTATATGGAAGATCATCTCAGACATTCAGTACTTCAGCAAGCAAGAGTGATAGCAATGTAGTGAGCCTCCAATGCTCCTGCAACATGATAGGAAACTGCGTTCAGCTACATTAGCAGGTATTTAGTACAAGAGCTAACGAAGTTCTTTTGCTCATCTAAAATACGAAGGTCAAGAAAGGAGCAATGTCTTCTTGCAGCTACTGTTCTGAAAAGTTTACCAAGAATACTCCAGGCCAGCCTTCAAACAACACACACAGATGTTTTACAGCTTGTTTTACAACTACCTTACAAAGTTCATTAGCGAGCTTACATAATTTAAATCAGCATGACAACTTAGAAATGTTTTAAACAAATGTAACTAAACCATTTCTAAATCGTGGTCAATTCAGATGAGCTGAAAATAATGGTAACAAGCAAAGACATCAACTCACAAAAGCCTTTCAAAAAATGATGAAAATTTTATGAACTTTAAGAAATATTTACATTAACTGGATTAAATTGACCACGTCTATTGTATCAAAATATAAAGCTGTAACAAGAGACAAGGTTCTGCATTTATTTCTTTAGACTCTCTTCAAGTGTTTTCTCATACTCAGAGAATGTCATCTCAATACCTCGATTTATTTCAAAGACAAACAGCTCCCCCCAGAGCAGTCATCACTGCTGTTCTGTAGATAAGAAATGACTTGAGAAATTGCGATTCAGCCAGTGATTGAATCTATATTAGTCCTGAAATCCCATGATTCACTGATCCAGGCCTAAAAACTTGGCCTTGTTTCTGAACAAAACAAACAGAACTGAAATTGTTACAATAAGTACACAGCATGCTCCTTACCCCATCCAGAAGAGTGTTTGTTAGATGTGCGCGAAGATCTTTACGAAATGGAAATTCCAGATTAGACACGTGAAAAATGGAATTGTCTCTATCAACCATATAAACTTCATTCTTGCCATCAATCAGCATCATGTACCTGCAGAGGCAATGTTAAGATAGTGCACTTAAAGGTATATCCTCTAAATCTCTATTATTTTGATTTATATTAAGTGCTAAAAAAAGCAATCGTGATAGATGTTATAAAAAAGCATTTTAGAAAGAAGTTTTTACAATTAGAAGCATAAACCTATTGCTTCAGGAAAGCAGATAATTGAGTTCAATGCAATTATCACGAAGAAAATATGTCAAAGATAAAGTTCACTCTATATCTATATGAAAAAGAATGTTCCTGCATCCAAGTAAAGTAAAATGATGCCTGAAAATCTATTAAAAATAACAGAGGTTTTAATGCTGTAAGGAATAAATGAGGCTAATTCAGTTAGATACTGCTAAAAGATCTTTTACTCCAGTTTTTCCTTTATACAGTGGGCCAGAACTTTGTCTGGTATAAATCTGAGGAGTTTCATGCAGAAGAAACACCATTCCTGTCTGTCACTAGTTATCTAACACTGCAGTATTGCAAAGTCCCAGCCAACTACTGAGCCACTTTTCATTAAAACACTGACAAATTTAGCCAAGGTACATTCCTTTCACATGACACAGAAAGAAAACCCTAAAGCTTCTTACGCTATCACCAGCAACTTATGAGCTTAGTTCAGCTGCAGACATCTGAATTCTTTAAAAATTTCTTTACATTATGACAGTACTTGGGAGCCCAAGTCATTGATTTAGACCTCTCTGTGCTAATCCCACAAAACATTGCTCTATAGAGATAACGGTCTGCATATAAGAAAAAACAGTGAACAAGTACAAAGACAAAAACAGTGAAAACAGATAAAAACCACAAGAGATGCTTAACAGCATGACAGCTGCAACACACTTGAGTTACCTTTGTAAAGTTTTATTTGATATTTGCAAAAAGAGTACTACAGTAGAGTTTTAGTAAGAATAACAAGGCAGCTGCACAGACAAAGGTCTTCTCAAACTTGTGCAGCAGCCAAGAAGAGCACACCTTCTGACTGGGGAAAATCAACTGAGGAAATTTCAGCAGAAACTAGTATCAAAGGCCAGATGCAACAAGTCAACATCTCGGCAGTGAATGAGAAGTAATAAAGGCTGAGCATATACCACAAGCAGCTGAAGGTGAAGCCTAGCAGCTTGAATCTGATACGGTAAAAGAAGATAGAAACTGTTGAGGGGCTCAGAAGGTTGGCAAAGCAAAAAAGACCAGAAAAGTGCCTTTTTGGAGCCAACAATATGTGATTGCACTTAGTAAGACCAGTGAAAAGAACAAGATAGTTATCAAGATGTCCAATCATTTGATCAGACAGGAAACACCATGGCTTATTAGCAGTGCAAAAAATAAGCATATGAGAGACAAAAATGACATGAAGACTCAAAAAATAAGTCCAAATTTGGTGTCTCAGTCAAATCTGCGTTATGCCAGTTTTACTAATTACCACCTGAGCTGCTGTAATTGAACTTATGCCTGATCATGCCATAACTAATTGTGTTGGTGGTCTACACCAAAACTGAGAGCGTGACCCTAAGCTGAGCTTTCTTTCACTGATCCTTTCACCTTGCACACAGATGTGCTAAAAGCACAAGTGTTATTACAGAAGTTCTACTGAGAAGTCAAAATCTCAGAAACCGAAAAAGAGAACAAAATGGGAGCCCTACCAACTGTCAAGATAGTTCAATGGTTCCAGAAGTTCACAACATTCAATGTTCTTCAATAGCCTGATATAAATAGGGAAGGGACACAAATCTTCCCAGAGCAACTAATCCATTCAGATTGCAGTACAGTTTCTTTGAGAGCACAGAATATGAAAACACTTGACTAAAAGTAAAAGATTATAAGAGTTTCACCATCCACACCAGAGTATCTTGAAAACAAGCAAGCATATTTGAAGACTCATTCAGCAAAGAACTTTTTATACTTTTAAAAGTCTTTGGATATATGTGGGGGGGAAGAAACAGTACTTTTCATAATTCATCCATTTCTCCTTGGAAAGTCCTGGTTATGAAGAAATAACAAGCTATCAGCAGTCTTTTCTAAAATCCACCATTGCCCTTACAAGTAATGCCCACAGGATCTCTGCTGTCAAAACAAAGCAGCAAGCATCCCCCAGAAACCCTGCAGGCAAATGCTCTACCCAGGCAGCCGTCCTGTCGTCTGCACAGAGCCTGCCTCTAGAAATCAGGAGATCTGGCTACAGGAGCACAGTTCCACCCATGCAGCTTAAACAAATACTTCCTTTCAGTATTATGACTATAATCATAATTCACTATAAATCAGCTCAACTAGTGTTTCTCCACACGCAAAATGAGTACTTAGAGATGTTACGTATCGGGTGAAGAGAAAAAAAAAAAAAAAAAGA